>OMEH01000177.1_pt1 | contig 37981 bp, 20 predicted proteins | sample 1645391 | NCBI WGS metagenome assembly OMEH01 (sample SAMEA103958133, study PRJEB25191) | human gut metagenome | biome: human-associated habitat [ENVO:00009003]; feature: intestine environment [ENVO:2100002]; material: feces | place: Germany | collected 2013/2015 | reverse complement strand
CCGAACGCGTCCGCCAGCGCGAGCGCCACCTGCACGGCGCTGTACGCGTCGTTGCACTGACCCATGTCGAGAATCCGCGGCAGGCCGCCCACCTCGCCGAGGTCGAGGTCGTTGATGCGGTACTTGCCGCAGGCGAGGGTCATAATGAGGCAGTCCTGTGGAACCATCTCGGCGAATTCGGTGTAATAGTTGCGTCCGGGGCGCGCTCCGTCGCAGCCGCCGATGAGGAAGAAATGGCGCAGTTTTCCGGATTTTACGGCATCCACGATCGCATCAGCATAGCCCAGTGTGGCGTGGTGACCGAAGCCGACGAGGATTTCCTCTACAACACCCGCAGCAGGATGGATTGGCCGCTGTGGCGGCAGCGCATGGGACTCGATTCGATCGAATACTACAAATTCCTCTACCCGGAGCCGTTCTACGCCTACACCGAGGAAGTCCCCGGAAGACTCACCCAGCTATCCCCCTATGTGGTCGTCGACGGGGAAGTGCAGGGTATCCATGTCCTGTGGATCGACGAACAACCCCACTATTTCAAACAGGCGCAGCAACTGACGCCGTACAGCTTCCCGATATGGCCGGGATTGCACACGCTGCGGCTGCGCACCTACGACAGGGAGGTGACCGTCGAGAACGTCTATGCGGGCGAAGGGCTAAAGACCATCGTTTCGGTAGACGGCGGACGATCCGCAGTGCAACCCTGGGAGGCTTCCGGAGACAACCATCCCGTGCGGATCTCCGTCCGGGAATACGGCAGGAAAGAGAAAGGCATGCTCACGCAGCGCGAGACGGCGCTGCTGACGCGGCACATGATTACGGTCGACAACACCTTCGGGAAAGCGACCCTGCTCACGGGACAGCCGGACAGGCAACCCTCCTACACGGTTGAAACCGAGCTGCCGGGCATTATAAATGCCGGCGGGGTCTGCTACTACCTCAACGGCACGCAGAAGCAGGCCCGCCGCTACCGCTGGGACAGGCCGCAGGCCGAAACGGCGATCCTGGCAGGGCCGTTCCCCTACCGGGGATTCACCACCGGAGGCATGCAGGTCGGAACGCTCTATTCGGATACGCTTGCAGTCAACAGTTTCGAGATCGAGGGCGGCTACCGTTACGACATTCGGAACAACTACCTGAAACAACAGAGTTGGGAGCAGAGCCCGATCCGGAGGCAGCTCGAACCGTTCACGCAGAAGGTCTGCTTCGGGCAGGACGCGCTTACGGCCGAATCGATCCGCGGCATATTCAGGCGGCAGCTCGCCGACATGGTCGAAAACGAATCGGGGCTGATCTCTGCCGTCCCGCAGATATCGCTCATGGACAGCTGCCGCCTGCAACTGTCCACAGGCAAGCTGGCGGACGGTACAAGGGCACAGCCGATCATGGTGTTCCTGCAATCGACGGGCAAGTACCCCGCCAGCAGGCTCTACTACGGCACGACGACCGAAATCGACAGGCTGCCGGAGGGGAACCTCCGCGTAGACCTCATCTTCAGGGATACGACCCGCTGTTCGGCCACCGTAAAGCTGCGGAAAGGCGGCATCAACTACCTGCGGATGGATTCGCTCATAAAGGAGCCGGCCGACGACCGCAGCCGCGCGCTGTTCGGGAAACTGGAAAGGATGTTGCGCGTATCGCGCCCCGCGGCACCGCTGGCCGACTATAAGCCCGCGGTCGCGGAGCGGGACAACCCGTTGCGGAACCCGGGACGCATCAGCGAAGCCAACCTGACGGGCAAAGTCGTCACGGGCACCGTGCGCGACCCGTATGGGGAGCCCATTGCCGGGGCATCGGTGCAGATCGACGGGACTAACGTCGGAACCGTCACGGATACGGACGGAAAATTCACCCTTTCGGACACGGGACGGGGAACGCTCGTCGTCAGTTATATCGGCTACCGGAATTTCGCCACCAAACTGATCTCCGGCTACAACTATAACATCGCCCTGGAAGAAGATTACAACGCACTGGAAGAGGTCGTGGTCGTAGCTTACGGAAAGTCCGGAAAGAAGGCCGTGGTGGGAAGCAGGGCCAATTCCGCGACGGTCACAACGGAAGTGGCATTCGCAGAATTCGACGAGGAAACGGAAACGCTCACAAGTACGCTCGCAGGCATGTCCGCCGGGATACAGGTGCGGGGAACGGGCACAATCGCCGGCCAGGCCCCGATGATCGTCGTGAACGGCGTACCCTACGACGGGGCGCTGTCGGACTTCGATCAGGGAAGCATCCTGTCGATGAACCTCGTCAGGGACGCGAACACAGCAATCTACGGGGCGAGGGCCGCAAACGGGATCATCTTCATCGAAACCACCGACCGGAACGGGGCGGGCGGCGACGGATTCCCGCTCGAGGCCGGCATGCCGAACACGCTGCGCACCGATTTCCACGACGACGCATTCTGGAAACCCCGCCTGACGACCGACAAAGCGGGGCGTCTGACCTTCGAAGTGACTTATCCGGACGACATCACCAGCTGGGACGCCAATTTCATCGTCGTCGGCGGCCGCAGGCAGGCGGACAGGAAGCAACTGCGCATAAAATCGTACAAGCCGCTCAACGCCCAGCTCTCCGTTCCACGCTTCGCCATCGCGGGCGACAGCCTCAATGCTGCCGGACGGCTGACCAACCACACCGGCGACACCTTGTCCGTACGCCGCATGGTCGAAACCGACGGACGGACAGCCGAGGAGCAAATCCGCATCGCCACCTCGCATACGGACGCAATACCCGCCGTCGCAGGGGATGCCGACAGCATCCGGATAGTCTACTCGCTGACGACGCCCGGCGGCTATTTCGACGGGGAGCGGCGTGCGATCCCGATCTACAAGGCCGGAATCCTGGAAACCCACGGGGAGTTCGCCGTCCTCAACGACACCACAGCCCTGCGGTTCACGCCCGACCCGGCGCTGGGTACCGTGACGATCCACGCCGAGGCATCGGCCATACAGGCATTCCTCGACGAGATCGGGAACATCGACCTCTACCCCCACCTCTGCAACGAGCAAATAGCTTCGAAGGTCAAGGCTCTGCTCTCGAAAAAACGGATATACAGCCTGTTCGGACGAAAATTCAAGGACGACGACAAGGTCACGAACCTGCTGCGCAAACTGACGGCCAACCAAAACGACGGCAAGTTATGGGGGTGGTGGAACCGGGAACAGACCGAACTGTGGATCTCGCAGCAGGTCGTGGAGGCATTGCTCGACGCCGAAACAGAGGGGTATAAGACCGGCCTCGACCGGCAGGCACTGACGGACGCGCTGCTTGCCGGCCTGAACCGCCGTATGCCGGCAGCGGCATCCGACACGACAGGGATGCGGAAAAACGAACTGCTCTCGCTGGTGGGGCTTCTGCGCAAGCTGGACGCCAGGATCGACTACCCGCGCTACTGCGCCTTCATCGCGTCGATCCCCGATGCGACGCTCGGCAACCGGCTCCGGACGGCGGAAATGCTGCAACAGCTCGCCCCGGATGGGATGCCCGCCGCGGATTCGCTGCTGGCACTGGCCTCCCGAACCATGATGGGATCGTTGTACTGGCGCGACAAAACACCGCGGGAACCGACTCCCCGCAGGTTCGCGCAGCCGGACATGAGCGACGTCGAGAACACGCTCACGGCATACCGCATCCTGCGCGCCGCGGGCAACCGCAAGGCCGAGTTGGAAAAGATCCGCAACTACTTCTTCGAACAGCGTAAAAGCGGTTCGTGGCGCAACACCTACGAATCGTCGCGGATCGTGGAAACCATCATGCCCGACATGCTGGAAAAGGACGGCGGCGCGTTCCGCGAAGCGAGCCTGACGATCGACGGACAACGGTTCGGCAAATTCCCGCTGACCCGGACATACGCCCCCGGAAAGGAGATAACCGTCCGCAAAGAGGGTTCCATGCCCGTATTCTTCACAGCCTACCAACAAGCCTGGAACGACAAACCGGAACCTGCGGCAGAAGGCTTCACGGTCTCTACCCTGTTCCGCAAGGACGGCAAGCCCGTGACAACTCTCCATGCCGGGGAGCGCGTCGAACTGGTGGCAACCGTAACGGCCGATTCCGACGCCGAATACGTCATGGTCGAGATCCCGATCCCCGCAGGCTGTTCCTACGACTCGAAAGAAAAAGGCGATTTCTGGAAAGAGACACACCGGGAATATTACAAGGAGAAGGTCGCCGTCTTCTGCAAAAAGCTCCGCAAGGGGACGCATACCTTCACTGTCAGGCTCCTGCCCCGCTATACGGGCTCCTACCACCTCAACCCGGCGCGTGCCGAGCTGATGTACTATCCGGTATTCTATGGCCGCAACGAGATGAAAAAGTGCGGCGTGGCCGAGGCACAGGAGACCCGCTGATCCCGGGAAAAAGACATGACGGCAGCGTGACGATTGCGTCCGCTACCTGAACCGCAGTTCAGCGACCACGGCCTTGTGGTCGCTGACATCTTCCGGAGGCATGTAATAACGGATGCCCTCGAAAGCGTCGTCGTAAAAGATGTAGTCGATGCGCAGTACCCCTCCCAGATAGCGGAAAGTACCGCCGTAACCGCTCCCGCTGTCGCGGAAACCGTCGGTCATGTTCCCCTTCATCGTATGGTAGGTATAGGACGAAGGCGTATCGTTGAAGTCGCCCGCAAGGATCACCGGGTAGGGCGAAGCATCTATTTCGACCCGGATTTCACCTACCTGCCCGGCACGGATACTACTGTTGTGTTCCAGCTCGCCCAGTATTCGCTCGACGGGTGCGTCGCGGTTGTAATCTTTCCGGAACCGGCGCCTGAGCTGGGCGATGCCCGAAGTCTGGAGGTGGACGGAGAAGAGACGCACCGTATCATCGCCGACGAGCAGGTCGGCACGCAGGTAGTCGTTGTTCGTATCGGCAAACCGGACGTATTTATGATCGAGAACGGGATAACGGCTGGCCAGGGCCGCACCGCCCTCATGCAGGAAATAGGGCATCCGCCGAGCGAAGACCTTCCCGATGCTGTCGGCCGGAAATTCCCTGCTGTCCATAAACTCCTGCAGGCAAAGCACGTCGACCTGCTCGCGGTTCACCATGCCGGCGATGGCCCTGGCCGTAGCGGGCGTGGATTCCAGTCTGCGGAATCCGTTTACGTTGAGCGTGGCGATGCGGATGTCGTGCGGATTACCCCTCTCCTTAAAATCGGGAAGCTGAACCATGGCTGAAATATACCCCAGGTTGAGTACCAGCGCGACCAGCGGCATCAGCAGGACGATCCATTTGCGGCGAACCGCCCACCAGACCAGCGCAACTACGTTGGCCAGCAGCACGACCGGCATCAGCAATGCGAGCGTCGCCCAGAATCCGCCCTCCCCGGGGGAGACGGACGAAGCATACCGGCACAGGACGGCGGCGACCAGAAGCAGCCCGGTGAGCACCACCGAAATGCCATAAAAAAGGAAAGAAACGGCTTTGCGACCCATTTTGTGCACTATTAAAGCGATTAACGCGTACAAAGATATGCTTTTACAAATAAAATCAGTATATTTGACGATCAAAAAAGACGCGATTTGGAATGAAGAGGATTTTAATCTCTGGCGGTGCCGGATTCATCGGTTCGCACCTATGTGAAAGACTGCTTGACGAAGGAAACGACGTGATCTGCATCGACAACTATTTTACCGGGCACAAAAGCAATATCCGGCACCTGCTGAAACACCCCAATTTCGAAGTCATAAGGCACGACATAATCTACCCCTACATGGCGGAGGTCGAAGAGATCTACAACCTTGCCTGTCCTGCTTCGCCCATCTACTACCAGCACGACCCGATCAAGACGACGCAAACTTCGGTTATCGGCGCGATGAACATGCTCGGCATGGCGCGCTACAACCGCGCCAAGGTGTTGCAGGCTTCGACTTCGGAAGTATACGGCGACCCGCTGGTACATCCGCAGACCGAGGATTACTGGGGACACGTGAATCCGCTGGGGCTGCGCTCGTGCTACGACGAGGGCAAACGCTGTGCCGAGTCGCTCTTCATGAGCTACTACCGCGAACATGGCATCCCGGTGAAAATCGTCCGGATTTTCAACACCTATGGCCCGAAGATGGACATCAACGACGGCCGCGTAGTCTCGAATTTCATCGTCCAGGCATTGCGCAACGAACCGATCACGATCTACGGCGACGGTGAACAAACCCGCTCGTTCCAGTATATCGACGACCTGGTCGAAGGGATGATCCGCCTGATGGACGATACGCCCGACGATTTCACGGGCCCGGTCAACATAGGCAACCCCAATGAATTCACCATCAACGAACTGGCAGCCATCGTCCTGGAACTCACGGGTTCGAAGTCGAAGATCATGCACATGCCCCTGCCGTCGGACGACCCGCAGCAGCGCAAGCCCGACATCTCGCTGGCCCGCAAGATGCTCAACGACTGGGAACCCACGATCCAGCTGCGCGACGGACTGGTAAAGACCATCGCCTATTTCGAGGATATCCTGTCGCGGGGGAGCGTCCGGCACTGATCCGCCCCTGAAATCGGCCCGCCCTTCTTTGAACACCGTCAGCCTGTTGAGCACCGCCCGCCTGTTTGAGTACAGCCCGGCACAATTCCCAATGCAGCCCCAACCCTATTTTTCCAGGTAGTCCCGCAATACGGAGCCAACCAGCCGTATCAGCGTGCGCGTCGGATGCAATGCGGCGAACCCGTTGAGCATTCCCCAATCGTGTACCACGCCGTTGAAGCGCACGGTCGTCACTTCGACGCCCGCCTCGTCCAGACGACGCCCCATCGCCTCGCCCTCGTCGCGCAGGATGTCGTTCTCGGCAACGACGATCAGCGTCGCAGGCAATCCCCGCAGCCGTTCGGCAGAAGCACGCACGGGCGACATGAGGTCGTTGCCGCGCTGAGCCGGATCTGAAACGTACTTGCCGAACATCCATTTCATCAACGGCGCGGTCAGGAACCGCTGGCGGCCGTATTTCACATACGAATCCCAGTCGTACCCCGCATCGGTCACGGGCCACATCAGCACGAGCGTGCGCAGCCGCGGCCCGCCGTGATCCTCGGCCACGAGCGCCGCCGCAAGCGACATGTTACCGCCGACGCTGTTGCCCGCCAGCGCCAGCCGGCTGCCGTCGACCCCGATCTCCCGGCCGTTTTCGGCCACCCATTTCACTGCGGCATACACCTCCTCGACAGCCTTCGGAAAATGCGCCTCGGGCGAAGGAGTATAGTTGACGAATACCGCCGCACAACCCGACTCCACGACAAGGTCGCGCACCAGCCGCCTGTGGGTGGGATAGTCGCCCAGCACCCAGCCCCCGCCGTGAATGAACACGAACGCCGGAAGATACCCGCGCCCCGCCCCCGAAGGACGGACGAGGTTCAGGCGGAGCGTATGCCCTTCGCTTTCGACCGTCCGTTCGGACTCCTCGATGCCCGACAGATCGACATGCACGGCCGCCTGCACATCAGCCAGGACGCGACGGGCCTCCCCGACCGGCAACGATTCGACGGGAGCGCCGCCGTTCAACACTTTCAGATAAGCTTTGGTTCCCCGCGACAGGTGGTCGTCCTGCAAATAATCCGGAGCTTCCTTCAGATGATCCATAACAAACCGTTTTAAAGTTTATGACACGGACTGCAAAGGCGCTGCCACAAACGAAAAAAGCCGGACGAAATGTCCGGCTTTTCGGTATGTCATAAGCGGTTTTTACTGTGCCATGGCATGACGGAACCCGTCCACCTTGTCCCAGTCGCCGCGCGTGAAGTCGGGCACGGCGACCGGCATACTGTTGTGTTCGAGCGACGCCGCGGTCAGCGACCCGATGCACGACCATTCGGCAGCGTCGTAAACGTCCTGATCGAGCGGCAGGCCATGCTGCAGGCAGTAAACGAGGCGATAGTCCATGATGAAATCCATGCCGCCGTGGCCGCCCACGCGGCGGGCCTTCTCCTCGATGTCCCGGGCGATCGGATGCTTGTAACGCTCCATCAGCGCCGCCTTCGCCGCCTGGGGGATGAACGAATGCTCGCTCAGATTCTCGTGGTCGGGAATCTCCTCGCCGGCGATTTGCTCGGGACGGAACGCATAGCCCTCGACCGGGTATTTATTGGCGAAGCCCTCGGTGCCCGTAAGCTGGTACATGCGGCTGTAAGGACGGGGCGTATAGACGTTGTGTTCGAGCAGGATCGTGCGTCCCCGCTCGGTCTTGATGAGCGTCAGCGTCTGGTCGGCATTGGCGAAGGTCTCGGCACCCATCTTCTCCTTGGCGAGCTTCAGGCCGTTGACCGACTTGGTATCCATCGCCACGAGGTAGTTCATCTTATCGCCGCGGTGGATGTCCAGCAGCTGGCAGGCCGGGCCGAGGCCGTGCGTGGCATAGACGTCGCCGCGGTGCGACTGGTTGAAGTCGAGGCGCCAGTTGCCCTGGTAATAATCCCAGTAGGGTTCGAGGTTATGAATATAGGAGCCTTCGGTGTGGAGTATCTCGCCGAACAGCCCGTGCTGAGCCATGTTGAGCGTCGTCAGCTCGAAGAAGTCGTAGACACAGTTCTCGAGCATCATGCAGTGGCGCTGTGTCTTCTCGGCAGTGTCGACCAGTTGCCAGCACTCGTCGAGCGACATGGCAGCGGGGACTTCGACGGCGACATGCTTGCCGTGCTCCATGGCATAAACCGCCATCGGGACGTGCAGCTGCCACGGGGTGCAGATGTAAACCAGGTCGATGTCATCGCGCAGGCAAAGTTCCTTCCACCCCTCCTCCCCGCTGTACGGGGCAGCGGCCGGGAGGTTATGTCCGGCAAGGATCTCCTGCGACTTGTCGACACGCTCGGGGTAGAGGTCGCAGAGCGCCACGATCTCGACCCCGTCGATGTTGGCGAAGCGTTCCACGGCGCCCGGGCCGCGCATACCCAGCCCGATGAAACCTACGCGTACGACCGGGATCGGGTCGACCGTCAGCCGCAAAACGGAATGCTGGCCCTCGGCACGGGCCGGGACGTCGAATACGATCACGCCGTCGACGATGCTGTAACCCTCCGCGGGCGGCGTGCTGCACCCCCAGCACAGCACGGCTGCCGCCGAGAACAATAAAAAGGCAAATTTCTTCATTATATCCGGGTTATTTAGTTATTTAGACAAAAGTATGAAATATTTTGAAATCTGCGCTCATTTGACTACTTTTGCCGACGTAAAAATCACACACCATGTTTCGTAGATTAGCGGCGGTAATCCTCTCGGTCGTCCTGCTCTCCCCGGGCTGGCTCGGCATGACAGGGCTCACGCTGCCCTTCGCCATGATCCCGCTGCTGTGGATCAGCGCATCGTACGACCAGACGCGCCGCTCGTGGTGGCGCATGTTCGGCTGGGCGGCGCTGACCTTCGCACTGTGGAACATCTCGACCGTCTGGTGGATATGGAACGCCACCCCGGTGGGGCCCGTGGCCGCGACGCTCGCCTCGACGACGCTCAACATGATCGCCTTCATGTTGTTCCACACCGTCGCGAAGAAAGGGCCGAAGGCGCTGGCATACACCTTGCTCATTGCCGGGTGGATCGCAACGGAATACTGGTATACGGTCGGCGAATTCTCGTGGCCGTGGCTGATCCTGGGCAACGGATTCTCGCACGACGTATGGCTCGTGCAATGGTACGAATACACGGGTGTCTTCGGCGGTTCGCTGTGGGTGCTGCTCTGTAACATACTCTTCTTCGAAGCGCTGCGGGCACGCCGCAGCATCGGACGGTGGATCCCGGCCGCGGGCGTCCTGCTCCTTCCGGCCGCCGTGTCGCTGGGCATCTGGTGGAGCTGGGAGCAGCCCGACGAGGGGACGGCCGAGGTGAGCGTCGTCCAACCCAACGTCGACTGCTACGACAAATTCAACGGCCGCGCCGACTGGCAGCAAGACAACATCACCGACCTTTTGGCACAGGTGCCCGCCGGGGCGCAATTCATCCTGCTGCCCGAGACTGCCGTCCCGGGGCATTACTGGGAACCGGATCTTTCGGAATTCCGCCCGGCCGACGAACCGGGCATGTTCTGGCAAGAGCTGACCGACAGCCTGCGCCGGTCGCACCCCGGGGCCCTGCTCGTCACGGGCGCCAACACCCTGCGTTATTATGCCGCCGGGGGACAACCCCGCACGGCACGCCGGGACGGGTTGGGCGAAGGTTACTACGACGTATTCAACACGGCGGTAGGGCTCGACTCCGCAGGCCGCATGCAACTGCACCACAAAGGCAAACTGGTGATCGGCGTGGAAAACACCCCGACGATCGTTTTCGACATCCTGCAATTCCTGGTAATCGACCTGGGCGGCGTCGTGGGACAGATCGGCATGGGGCAGCACGGCACGGCCTTCGAACACCGGGGCGTGAAAACCGGCCCGGCAATCTGCTACGAAGGACTTTACGGCGATTTCTTCGGCGATTTCGTGCGCCGCGGGGCACAGTTCATGGCCATCATCTCCAACGACGGCTGGTGGGGCGACACGCCCGGCTACAAACACCTCTTCACGATCTCGCGCCTGCGCGCCATCGAACACCGCCGTGCCATCGCCCGGTCGGCCAACACCGGCATGTCGGGCTTCATATCGGCCCGCGGCGACATAGGCCAGACGCTCGGCTGGGAAAAACGGGGCGTGCTCACAGCGGCCGTACCCCTCAACTCCCAACTTACCTTCTACACCCGATACGGCGACTACCTAGGACGCATCTCCGAATACCTGATGCTGCTCTGTGTGCTCTACTACATCGCCTACCGGGCCAAGAAAAAGAACCACCTCGTAAAATAAAACCCGAAACCCGATATGAATTACACCCAGACCCTCGAATTCCTCTTCCAGTCGCTGCCGGCCTTCGAAACCAAAGGCGCAACGGCCTACAAGCCGGGATTGGAGCGCATCACCGCATTCTGCCGCCACATCGGCAACCCCCAGCGCAATTTCTTCACGATCCACGTGGCGGGCACGAACGGCAAAGGTTCCGTATCGCATATCATCGCCTCGGTATTGCAGCAGGCCGGCTACCGCACGGGGCTTTTCACCTCGCCCCACCTGCAGGATTTCCGCGAACGCATCCGCGTCGACGGCGAGATGATTCCCAAACAGAAGGTCGTGAACTTCGTGGACAAACACCACGACAAGATGGTCGAGCTGGAACTGTCGTTCTTCGAAATGACCGCGGCACTGGCTTTTGACTACTTCGCACAGAGCGACGTCGAGGTCGCGGTGATCGAAACGGGACTGGGAGGGCGACTGGACGCCACGAATATCATCGTACCGGTCGTAAGCGTCATCACCAACATCGGGCTGGAGCATACGGCGCTGCTGGGCGACACGCTCCAGAAGATCGCAGCCGAAAAAGCCGGGATCATCAAGAAGAGCATCCCGGTCGTGATCGGCGAGGGCGACCTGCGCTACAACGACGTGTTCGAGCAGGTCGCTGCGGCCAACAAATCGAAAGTCATCTATGCCGAAAAGGTATTCTCGTGCCAAGAGTGCGGTTGCAGGGAAGGGCGGCAGCACTTCTGCATGCACCGCATGCGCGACGACCGCAATTTCGAGGTAGACCTCGACCTTACGGGCAATTACCAACGCCATAATATCCTGACAGCCGCGGCGACGGTCGATTTCCTGCACGAGGAAACCCCGCTGACGATCTCCCGCCGTGCCTTCCTCGAAGGGACGCGCGATGCGGCGGCCATCACCTCGCTGGCGGGACGCTGGCAGAAGCTGGGTGAAAATCCGCTCGTCGTCTGCGACACGGGGCACAATCCCCACGGCATCGCCTACGTGGCCGAACAGCTCAAAGCGACGCCCCACAAGGAGCTTTACTGCGTGATCGGGTTCGTCCGCGACAAAGATCTGGCACACATCCTGCCCCTGCTGCCGCGCGACGCGCACTACATCTTCACGCAGGCACAGACCGAAAGGGCATTGCCCGCCGCCGAACTGACAGCCAAGGCTGCGATCTACGGGCTCAGGGGGGAAACCATCCCCGAAGTGCCGGCCGCCGTGGCACATGCCCGGGAACTTGCCGCTGCGGACGATATGGTCTTCATCGGCGGCAGCACCTATGTCGTCGCCGAAGCACTCTGATACATACGATATTCAGAACCCGTATAAAGTCCGTCCGAGTGTCTCGGACGGACTTTCTTTTGTCATCCTGAATAAAACTATAAAAAATAGTTTTATGTGAAGATTTTTTAGTTATATTTGCAGAAAACCAATCGCATGAAACGAATCCTTCCGCTCCTGGCGGCCGTGATCGCATTGACAACCGTACTCCCCGGCAAGGCGCAAACCGGCAAATATTACATCGACGGACGGGAAACAACCCGTGAAGAGCTGTTGAAACTTCCCGCGGGCGCAATCGAATCCATGGCGAATTCGGTGGAAAACGGATTGCCCGTAGTGCGTATAAAATTAAAACCCGAAGGCGGGGAACAGGCTCCGGCCACCGGGCAACAGGAAAAAAACGCTGCGACCCCGCATGAAAAAGCGATGCAGCTGGTACGTGGAATCTATGAGCAGCACACCCTGCTCAAGGAGGGCGACCTGGCGGCCGATTTCCGGGCTGCGAAATATGCCGGAGGGGATCTCACGCTTACAGCTCTGCGTGGCAAAGTCGTGCTGCTGAACTTCTGGGCTACCTGGTGCGGCCCCTGCCTGCGGGAACTGGCGCCGGAAGCCCTGCCGAAAATCATTCTCGAACGGTTTGCCGCAGACAGCGAATTCGTATTCCTGCCGGTCGCCTATACCGATTCGAAAGAGAGCCTCGACAAGTTTTTCGCAGGCGACGAACAGCATAATTACGCTTATCTGCGCGACCTGACGGCAATGGATCCGGACAAACGGGTATTCGGCCTTTATGCGGAGCAGGGCGTCCCGCGCTCCTTCGTAATCGACCGCAACGGCCGCATCGTCCTCGGGTCGCTGGGTGCGGCACAGGAGGAGCTGGAACGCATGGCCGCGGCTATCGAAAAAGAACTTTCCAGATAACGGATAAAAACAGCCCGGCCGTAAAGGCGTAGGATTATAATGATGTAATGACTTGATTATTCAGGTCATTACATCTTTGTATAGGGATAATAGATAACGACAAGGCAACGGTTTGTTTTCAGCCTATTCCGATCAAAGTAAATTAAAATTCATAGATTATATCTGAAGTTCAAGAAGAAATAAAACTGAAAGATTATCACCACAATGAATCTCAAAACACGACAATGGTCAAACCTTGTATTATTTTACTTTTTTGTTCATTTTAATTTTTAATATAGTCCGTTTCCTGTTTTCCTTAAAACTTATTATCTTTAATGCATGCTTTTCCGATTCCCGCATTCGTCATGGTTGCCGGCCTGCCGCCGGTTGTTGCTGTTGCTACCCGCTTTGGCGCTGGCGGCGGGACTTTCGGCGCGGTCGCTGGTCAAGGCGGACGTGCAGCTGGCGAACAACGCCGTGTTGGCGATGTATCAGGACGAGGATGCCAATATGTGGATCGGAACCTACGACGGACTGCACCTCTACAACGGCAAGAACACCTTTGTTTTCCGCATGGAGCTGGACAACGAATTTTCGCTGTGCAGCAATATCGTGCTGGAGATAGCCCCGGCCGAAAAGGGCTACCTATGGGTAGCCACTTCGCTGGGGATCAATAAATTTTCCCTGCGCGAGCGACGCGTCGTCGAAAGCTATATGCAGTACGTCGACGTGGAGAATATCGCTTCGGACAGCGAGGGAAACACCGTGCTTTTCTCGGGTGAGGATTTTATCACCTGCTACCGCCCAGGGCGCGCCTTTTCCGAGGACGTGTATATTCCGGGCGTCCGCGCTGCGGAGATTGTCGCCGTCTGGTCGGAGGCACCCCGGGTGTTCTGCACCTTGAGGCGGGACGGAGAGTTGGTGCGTTACCGGCTCAACGACGGCGAAGGGAAAAGTCTCGTGCGGGTATCCGGGCGCCAGCTCTCCGCGCGTCCGGTGCGCAAGGCGTTCTTCAATGGCGGCAGGCTCCATTTCGTCGACACCTCGGGCGGGCTGTGGCGGTATACGTACAAGGACGAATCGCTGGTGCTGCTATCCGACCTTTCGCAGCTGGGCGAAACGGGCTTTACCGTGTCGACGGTCTGTTCGTTCGGGGACGAGGTTTATGTGGGCTTCCTGGCCGGGGCCCTGGGCCGTGTTCCCGAGAAAGGAGGCCGCTGCGAGCTGATCGCCTCGGACTACCGCGTTTTCTGCCTGTGGGCCGACTGCAACCAGGATATCCTTTGGGTCGGAACCGACGGCTACGGGGTTCATATGTACTGCGACAAGGAGGAGCTGTTCACGACGCTGCTCATGGAGGACATGCCGCAAAAGGTGCTCAAACCCGTGCGGGCCATCCATACCGACGACAGGGGAAACCTGTGGATAGGCACCAAGGGCGACGGCGTAATCCGCATCCGCGATTATGAAAGCTATGCCGGCGGGAATATTCCCGTCGACCACCTGACCCGTTTCGACCGCGGCAAGGGACTTACGAGCAACGAAGTTTTCAGTTTTTGCAGCAGCCCGGCCCGGAATGTCATATGGCTCGGAACCTCGGGCCCGGGCCTTACCTATTATTCATACGGGGACGACCGGATGCGGACGCTACCCCTGCAGCCGGGAATGCCGGAGATACGCGGCGTCCACCAGATGTGCGAGGTGAATGACTCGACGCTCTACCTCGCCTGCGATACGGATGCGCTGGTCGAACTGACAATCGGAAAGGGCGACAGGCCCGTCGTGACGGCGATGCGCCGTTACCGGTTCCGGCTGGAGCGCCGCGACTGCAATGAGTTTTATGCCCTGATACGCGAAAGCGACTCGACGCTGCTGCTGGGCATGCGCGGCGGTTACGGGCTGATACGCTTCGACATGCGGACGAAGAAGTACGTATTTGTTGATATGCACCGCCTGCAAAGCCGGGCCCTGGGCGATTTGCTCTGCCTGTGCAAGAGCCGCGAGTCGGGACTCTACTGCGGCGCCAGTTCGGGGCTGATACTGCTTACGCCCGAGGGTGACATCCGGCAGTTCAACCGCCGCAACGGCATCGTCAACGACATGATACACGGCGTGCTGGAGGATGCGCACGGCTGCATCTGGTTGAGCACGAACAAGGGCCTCGCGCAGTACAGCCCCGGCCATGACTTTTTCCACAACTACTCCTCCTCAGATTTGCGCGTCATCGAGTTCTGCGACGACGCTTACTGGAAATGTCCCTATACCGACCGGCTTTTTTTCGGCGGCGTGAACGGCGTGGTGTGGATAGACCCCGCGGCCGAGCCGCCCTCTAACTACAAACCCCGGCTGCGCTTCATGGATCTCGAACTGCCGGACGGAACACTCGTGCCGCTGTCGGATTATACGGGCGACGGACACGACCCCCTCCCGGTGCGTATTGCGCCCCGTACGACCGGCTTCGCCGTCTCTTTCGTGGCTGTCGACTACCTGAATGGCGATAACTACGAGTATTCCTACATGCTGGAGGGCTATTCCGACGAGTGGGTGGAATTACAGAAAAACAACCGCGTCGCCTTTATGAATATTCCCGCGGGCAGTTACCTGCTGCACGTGCGCTACAAGAGCAACGTCATGGATCGTGCCACGCAGGTCTACACGCTGCCCCTGACGGTGCTGCCGCCGTGGTACCGCACGACGGCAGCCCTCGTGTGCTATATCCTGCTCGCGGTGGGGCTCGTATGGCTGTTTGCCGCCTTGCTGCGCAGGCATTACCGCAGGCAGCAACAGCGTGTCGTAGCCCGGCTGGAGGAGGAACAGCGCGAGAAGCTCTATGAGGCGCGGCTCAATTTCTTCGTCAACATTTCGCATGAACTCTGTACGCCGCTGACGCTTATCAACGGCATGAACGAGCGTATCGCACAACTGAGCGCGGAGAATCCGCAGCTGCACAAGTATACGGATGTGATGCACGAGAATGTCAAAGGCCTGAACGACCTGATTCAGGAGATACTGGATTTCCGGAAAATCGAGGAGGAGGGATTCGGCCGCGTCCATATCCATAGCGTCGATATCGCCGCGATGCTCTGCGTGCAGGTACGCTCGTTCGCCGACGCTGCGGAGCGCAACGGCATCGAACTGTTGTTGGAGGTACCGCCGGAGCTGACGTGGAACACTGATGCCGCATTCCTGAAGAAAGTGGTCTTCAACCTCATGTCCAATGCGATGAAATACACGCCTCAGCGGGGATGTATCCGCATTTCGGCGGCGGCAGCTGGGAACGGGCTGGAGCTGAAAGTCCGGAACACGGGGCGGGGAATAGCCCCCGAGCAGTTGGTACATGTCTTCGACCGTTACCGTATCCTGGACAGTATGGATCGCAATATGTACACCGACTCCACGTCGCGCAACGGGCTGGGGCTCTTCATCTGCCGCGGGCTGGTGCAGGCGCTCGGCGGGGAGATTTCGGTGGATAGCGAGGTCGGCCGGTATGCCGAATTCACGGTGCGCTTGCCATACCGGGAGGTGGCGGACGGGGATGTCGGTGCGGAGGCGGTGCAGAAGCCGGCCGGTGTCGCTCCGACCCTGCCGCGCGGAGGTGAAAAACCCCTCGTGCTGGTCGTGGACGACAACAAGGACATCGTATGGCTGATCGAATCGGCGCTTTCCGGGCAGTTCCGCGTCAGCACGTGCCACGATGTGGCCGAGGCGCTCGCACGCCTGGGCGAGATGACGCCCGACCTGATTATCACCGACATCGTCATGGCGGGCGCGAGCGGACTGGAGTTGGTGAATGCCGTGCGCAGCGATAAATTCCTGCGCGGTATCCCGGTCGTCGTCGTTTCGGCGAAGATTACCGAGAGCGAGCAGGTCGAAGGGCTGGTGTCGGGAGCTGACGCCTACCTGACCAAACCGTTCTCCGTGCCCGTGCTCTGCGCCACGGTCGAACGGCTGATAGCCAGCCGCCGGATGCTGAAGGATTATTACAATACGCCCGAGAGCGTCTATACGGTCGTCGAGGGACAGAAGATGCATCAGACCGACAAACTTTTCATGGACACCGTCGTGGACACCATACAGGAGCATATCGAGAGCGAGAACCTGCGCATGGAACTGATTGCTGAACGCCTCGGACTGACGGCCCGCAATTTCTACCGGAAGTTCAAGAAGATTTCGGGACGCACGCCGAGCGAATTCATCAAGGAGTACCGTTTCGAGTATGCGGCCCGCCTGCTGACGACCACCCACCTCACCATTCAGGAGATCATGTACCGCGTGGGGATTTCGAACAAGTCCTATTTCTACCGCGAATTCCAGAAGAAATACGGGCTCAAACCCAAGGAATACCGTACGAAGCAGTAGTTTGCACCGGGAGCGGAAAAGTATCCTGATTCGCATAAAAGAGGTGGTGATTTACCTTGTGCGAATCAGGATACTTTTTTTGTCCGCGATGCATCCCTTTCCCCGGGGCTGTTTGCTAAATTTGTATAAACCTCAAACCGAACCAACTGACTTCCCATGACTTTGAAATAGTCTATTCTCTCAAAACTGCGGGCAGCGTTTCAGGGCCCGAAATTACCGCTCCCGCATGATTTACGAAACTATTGTTCTACGGAAACCATTTTATCAACCTAAACCAAAAATTAATGAAATTACACTTTTACTCTGTTTGTATGGTTCTGCTCTCCCTGTTGCCGGGATTGACCGTGTCGGCGCAGGAGCAGAAGACGACCGCCGCGCGTACGGTGATTGTCGTTGACCAGGCGGGGCCGGTAATCGGTGCGAGTGTCGTGATCAAGGGAACCGTATCGGGCGCCTCGACCGATGTCAATGGCGTTACAACTATCGCTTGTCCGGACGACGCCGTTCTCTCCGTATCGTATGTAGGTTACAGTACGCAGGAGGTAGCCGTCGCTTCGCGCACGACGATCGAAGTCAGACTCGAAGAGGACGCCCAGCGGCTCGATGAGGTCGTGGTCGTAGGTTACAACACCGTACGCCGCGCCCAAACCACGGGAGCCCTTTCGCAAGTGAAGGGCGAGAAGCTCGAATTTCAGTCGTCGCCGACGCTCGAAAACCGATTGCAAGGCCAGACGCCCGGTGTGATGATCTCCAGCGGTTCGGGACAACCGGGCAGCAACGATCTGTCGATCCGCATCCGCGGTACAGGATCGATCAACGGTAGCAACACTCCTCTTTATATTATGGACGGCGTGATGGTGCAATCGGCCGATTTCGCGGCGCTCAACTCCAACGACATCGCCGACATCCAGGTGCTGAAAGACGCTTCGGCCACGGCGATTTACGGTTCGCGCGGCGCCAACGGCGTGATTGTCATCACGACCAAAAGCGGCCGGAGCGGACGCACGAACATCAACTACCGCAACCAATTCGGTTTCTCGTTCCTGGTGGATTACATCGATATGATGAACAGCGAGCAGAACCTCCAGTACCAGCTGCAGTGCGTGATGTCGGAACCCAACAGCAACTTCTATCCGATGATGCAGTACCTCAAGCGCGAAATGGACGGCACGGCCTCGGAGGCCGACCTCGCGCGTCTGGCCAAGGCCCGCGCCACCGACACGGACTGGATGGATCTGATGACCCAGACGGGTTTCCTGCAGGAGCATAGCGTTTCGGTTTCGGGCGGCAGCGACAAGACCCGGTTCTTCATCTCGGGCTCTTACCTGACGCAGCAGGGGATTCTCAAGAAGTCGAGCCTCGACCGTTATTCGACACGTTTCAATATCGACCACAAGGCGACCAAGTGGCTCGACCTGGGACTGAAGGCCACGGTCGGTTACAGCAAGACCAACTTCGCAGACCCCGAAGCCGGTGCCGGACGCCAGAACTGGGGCAACCCGTGGTTTACTACGCTGCTGGCCTATCCCTACGAGTCGCCCGACGACTGGTACAACGTCGACAACCCGACGCTCATCACCAAATATTACGACCGCGAAACGGGCCGCCTGAAAACCGTCGCTTCGGTGTATGCGAAAGCTTCCATCACAGACTGGCTCTCCGTAAAGACCAATTTCGGACTGGATTTCATGTACAACCGCAACGTGTCGACGCTGCACCGCGACCATCCCAATGCGCAGCAGAACCACGGTTACTACGGCCAGACCTCGTCGGAGCTATTCCGCTACACGTGGACCAATACCATCAACGTCAACAAGGATTTCGCCAACGGACATTCGCTCAACGCCGTAGCCGGTATGGAGATGTTCCAGGGCAAATGGTACACGTCGAACTTCACGGGCTACGACCTGAATTCCGACATGATGCAGTCGCCGGCCGGTATCGGCGACAAGTCGGGTTCGTCGCTTTTCCCGCCCTCGATCGGCGGCGGCCGCACGATGAGCAACCTCATGTCGTTCTTCGCGCAGGCCAGCTATTCGATCGCCAACAAGTACAACTTTTCGGCCTCGCTTCGCCACGACACCTCGTCGAAATTCTACGAGGACAACGCCAGCGCCACGTTCTGGTCGGTCGGCGCCAGCTGGCTCATCTCGTCGGAGTCGTGGTTCGACAACGCGAAGTGGCTCAACCAGCTGAAATTGCGCGCCAGCTACGGTACGACGGGTAACCAGGACGGCGTGAGCGACTTCGGAACGTTCGACGGCTACTACAACTCGTCCTACAACGGCGAATCGGGTTACAGCCACGGCCAGCTCGGCAACAGCGAACTGCGCTGGGAAACCTCGGCCCAGACCAATGTCGGACTGGACGTGTCGGTGCTGGATTCGCGCGTGAACGTCACCTTCGACTTCTACAATATCAAGACCAAAGACCTCTACATGTCGAAGAACATCTCGATGACCAGCGGTTTCAGCTCGATTTTGGCCAATGCGGGCTCCATCGTCAACCGCGGTGTCGAGCTCGGCGTCAACACCACGCCCGTCAAGACGCAGAACTTCCAGTGGGATCTCGGGTTCAACTACACCTACAACAAGAGCGAGATTACCGATCTGGGTACCTGGTCGAACAAGGAGGGGCGCTACAAAAACGGCAACACGCTCTATGAACTGGGCCGCCCGCTCGGTACGTGGATCATGCCTTACTACGCAGGCGTCAGCCCCGCTAACGGCATGCCCGTCTTCTACGACAACTACGGACAGCTCACGACCGACATCAACCAGGCGTATATGGCCGACCATCTGGGAACGTATGAAGTGCCCGTCTTCGGCGGCATCACGACCCGGCTGCGCTACAAGGGCGTGCAGCTCGACGCACAGTTCACCTATGCCTACCACTATACGGTGATGAACTGCCAGCGCTGGTATATGGACAACCATAAGTTCAACGGCAACAAGCCCGTGCGCATGCTCCGCATGTGGATGAAAGAGGGCGATGTGACCGACGTGCCGGCTTTCCGCGACGGCATTCAGCCCTCGCCGATGGCCTCGCAGTTCCTCGAGGATGCCTCCTACCTGCGCCTGAAGACCCTGCGCCTGTCGTGGACGCTGCCCGACCGCTGGATGCGGAAGACCCGCTTCATCCGCAACCTGACGCTCTATGCACAGGGCGAGAACCTCGTGACATGGACGGGATATACGGGTGCCGACCCCGAGGTCAACGGGGCACAGGACGTCATGTCCTATCCGAAGCCCCGTACCATCACGTTCGGTGTGGATATGAATTTCTAATCCTAAAATGAACCAGACAATGAAAAAAATACAATCGATATGCATCGTGGCGCTGCTGGCGGCTTTTGCGCTCACGTCATGTAACTATACCGACCTCGATCCCACGGACATGGTCGGCCCCGACAAGGCGTTCGGCAACGTGCAGAACGTCCATAAGGCCGTGGTCGGCATCTACGGCAAGGCCAGCCTGCGCTCGAAACTTGCCGTTACGGAATATATCGCCGACGACTGCGTGCAGGGCGGCGATTCGGGTGGCGCCGGAACCGACCTTGCCGGCTGGGTCTACACCGCCACGTCGGGCGACGTCAGCGGCTTGTGGGCGCATTACTACGGTATCATCAACCAGGCCAACCGCGTGCTTAACTACGGCCCGAAAGTGAAGCCGCTCAACGCCGAGGAGGAAACCTCGCTGCAGGTGTCGCTCGGCACGGCTTACTTCTTCCGCGCCTATGCGCATTTCGAACTGCTCTGCTTCTTCTCCGATTTTTCGAACGACGATGCGCTGGGCATCCCGTACGTCAGCCATTACCACGTGGTGGGCAATCCCCCGCGCGACAAGGTCGGCGCATGCTACGAGCAGATTATGACCGACCTCACCCGCGCGTACGACATGCTGACGGTAGCGGCTCCCGACCTGGCGGCCGACAACAAGGCGACCAACTCGACGGCATACATTTCGCAGGCCGCGGTCGATGCGCTCCGTGCGCGGGTTTCGCTCTACCACAAAAAGTACACCCACGCCTACATCTATGCCAGCAACGCCCTGCGTGCCGTAGGCATCGCCAAGCTTGGCGAGGTGCAGAACCTCTGGCTGGACAAGTCGAACGCCGGTACGATTTTCAAGCTGTCGCGTCCCGCAGGCTCGTCGACGATCGGGACGCTCTTCGTGGGCCGCGACTATTCGAGCGTTTTCCGCCCGAGCAACGAACTGCGCGCCCAGTTTTCCGAAAAAGACGTCCGCGGGCCGGTTTTCTTCGAATACGGCCGTGACCGCGCTGGGGCGCCCGTGTGGATGGTCACCAAGTGGTTCGGCGACGCGTCGGATATCGGCCGTCTCGATGAGAAAATGTTCCGTGCCGAGGAGATGCAGCTCATTGCCATCGAGGCGCTGATGATGCGTGAGAACCCCGACCTGGCTGAGGCCAACCGCCTGCTCAACGAACTGCGCGCCGAACGTATCGAGGGCTACACGGCGCAGACCTATCCGGGGCTGCTGGCCGAGATTATCAAGGAGCGCCGCTGCGAGCTGGTATGGGAGGGGCACCGCCTGTTCGACGCGCGCCGCCTGAAAGTGACCATGACGCGCGAGGGCAAGACGATTTCCGCCGACGACTACCGCCTGACGCTGCCGATTCCGCAGGCCGAAATCGACGCCAACTCGGGCATCTCGGAGAGCGACCAGAATTACGGATATTAACGGACTTTAAAACCTGAAAATGATGAAAAAGATAACATATATGCTTTTAGCGGGGGCGCTCCTCTGCTCCTGTGCCGATGAAAAGCCGCATTTCCTGCCGGCCCCGGGCGGCACCGTGGAGATCGGCGGCATCGGCGCCACGCCGTCGTCCGACGCGGCGGCGCTCCTTGACGACGACCTTACGACCTACTTCGAGGCCGAAGTCGGCTCGGAGAACAGCGTCGAGGCGGTCGTGGATTGCAGCGCCGGGCGGATCGTGGCCTACACGCTCGTATCGTCGGGCGTGGTGGAGCAGGGCGACAACGGCGTCGAAGCGCTGTACGACCCCGTGTCATGGAAGGTCTATGGGTCGGACGACGGCGCGTCGTGGAACGAGGTGGACAGCCGTTCGGAGGTCGCGTTCATCGCCCGTTTCCAGAAACATATCTATTACCTGGCGGCGCCGGCCGACTATGCCAAATACAAATTCGTGTTCAAGGCCAACGGCGGCGACAAGCTGACTCTTTCGGACATCCTTTTCCACACGGAAGACCCGTATGCCGCATGGAAGAACTTTGAGTCGCCCGAAATCCTGTTCATCGACCTGGCCGAGGACAAGGGCTCCAAACTCTACGACGTGCTGGTTCAGGACAAGATCGCCTACCTGAAGTGGCATGCGCTGGAGATTTGCACCTACCTCTACTTCAACGACCGGGACGAGCGTTTCCCGGTGAACACCATCGAGTATTTCCTCGAACCGATGCCCGGCGAGGTGTCGTACAAGGGAGGCTCGTCGCCCAAAATCAACATCCATTACTCGACCGACTGGATTCAGAAATCGGCCAACGAGTCGCTGCTCAAGTTGAGCCTCGAAACGCGCGGCGTGCTTTTCCACGAGATGGTACACGCTTTCCAGCTCGAACCGCAGGGCATTCCGGCTTACAGTCAGGGCAACATGTCGTGGGCGGCAATCGAAGGTCTGGCCGACGCGGTGCGCACGGTGGCAGGCTACCACGACTATGCCACCCGCAATACCAACGGCAGCCTGATGTCGGGCTACCAGACGACGGGCTTCTTCTGCTACTGGCTGACACAGACGCAGGACAAGGACGCCATCCGCAATATCAACGCGTCGATGCGCACGATCAATCCGTGGAGCTGGGACGCGGCGCTCAAATACGCGCTCGGCGAGGATGCCAATGAGCAGACGCTTTGGGCGCTCTACAAGGCCGATAAAACCAATTACCAAAAACGCTAAATCTGAATGACATCCATGAAAAAGATAACGATATTTCTGGCGGCCTTGCTGCTCGTCTTCGCTGCGGGATGCCGTGAGGATGCTTCCCTCGACGGACTCGAGTCCCAGACTAAGGAGGAGGGTACCTCGGCCGGCGAGAATGCCGAGTCGATAGCCGTGAAAGAGGCGCTGACCTACGAAAGCGCGCTGGAATACAATTGGGTGGCAGAATATGCCCCCGCTGCTGGAAAAAGCTATACGATTCTGTTCAACTTCCTGTCCGACAGTTCGGTGGCGACCGATTCGCCCGTTTCGGAAAACGAGAAAAACCTGGCGCTTTTCAGCGTTTCGGCGCTCAAGGAGGGCGGCGTGATTATCAAGTTCGACGGGCCCACGATGCTCAACGACGAAATCGTCGATTCGGAGTTCCGCGAAAGGCAGCTCATCGTCGAGTCGACGACCGAGACGACCATCAACTGCATAGGCGCCTCGTCGGGCAAGCCAGTCGTGTTGACCAAAGCCACGTCGGAAGACGTACTCAAGCTGGGCGAGAAGTTGGTATGGCTGGCCCTGTCGAAGAAAAACGCCATGCAGGGTGTCCTGCGCGACGGCGAGAACAAGTTCCTGGCCCGCTATGCCGTCGACAAGAAGTCGCGCAGCATGGAGTTCACCTGGATCGACGCTGCGAACAAGGACGCCAAACACGAGTCGGCAGGCTTCGAGCTGGAGGTGACCGACACGCAGTACGGCATCCAGTGGCCGGCCGTCACGATTAACGGTGTGGGGTACAGTTCGCTCACCTACACGATTGCCGGCGAAAGCCTCGCCTTCAACGTGGCGGACGCGAAAATCACCGCCGTAACCGAGGCGCATCCCGGTTTCGTGGACAAGGCTTCCAAGCAGTATAACCTCGGTGGCAAGCTCGAGTGCGGCACGGCCCACCCGACGCTCTGGTCGGCACTGGTTTCGGACAAGTTCCGCAGCATCCTCTTCTATCCCTATGCGGACGACATTCCGCTGCGCGTGGAAGTTTATGTGGGCGACGGCACGACGGGCAACTATCTCTTCGTGAACGACTATACGACCGATCCCAAGACCGCACGCTTCGACAGCGACGCCGACTGGATTCGCTTCTACGCCAGCGTGCAGGGCGACTTCCTGAAGATTGCGACCGGTTCCGAGATTGCATCGTACCCCATCAGCCAGGCGGCCGCCGACCTGAAACCGTTCACCGATTTCTATTTCCATGCCGACGGCCTGTACGTAATCGAGGAGAGCGATTCGCGCGGTAAAGGCTTTTACTTGATTTCCAAGACGAGCAACCTCTGGGTGAAGGTGCGCGACGGCCTCTACTCCGAAGGCGGGGGCGAGGAGCCGGGCGGCGAGAACTTCCTGCCGCAGCTCGTGGCGCAGGGCATGAAACCCTACGGTACGTTCTTCGACAACGACAACAAGAATTTCAAACTGCATTACTCCCTCGATGCAGAGGCAGGTACAGCCGACCTGATTTGGATAGAGGATTCCGAGGCGGTCTACACCGACGGCAATTACCGTGAGATGGCGCGCAACAAGGCGCAGTACAAGACCGTGGCCGTCGATGCGACCGAGGCGGGCGTCATCACCTTCCGGGAGCCGCTCACCGTGGGCAGCGTCACCTACAAGGGCCTTACGTGGACGGGCCCCTACACGCCGAACGTGGACGGGCTTTCCTGCACGATCCGCACGCCGCTGCAGAGCGAGGCTCATCCGCTGGAGTATTTCTTCACCTATCCGGTCAACAAGTACGAGGGCGGCACGCCGGTATTCATTCCTTATTCGCGGCTCTGCCTGCCGACGGCTGAGGACGATATTCCGGGCATGACGGGCACGGAACGCTATATCTTCTATCCCTACACGCAGCCGGGAGGCGGCACGCCCGCCGGGCCTTGCGCCATCGAGGTTTTCGCGGTGGGCAAGGGACAGCGCATCGACATCAAGTCGTTCCGTAACGGGTTCGAAAATCATCCCGTATCCATCGCCGTCAGCGCCTACAAAGTCGAAGACGACCGTATGATTTTCACCAAAGGCGACGTGACGGGCGCATTCGTGGATGCCGACGGCAACGAGATGAGCAGCGAGGAGTCGCAGAAACTCGTCAAACCGCTCGAGCGGCTGCTCTTCGGCGAGCGGGGATTCCACGTCTACAAGGCAGAAAGCGTTTCCTACGACGGCAACAAACACTATTTCTATCTGGTGAGCCCCGATCCTTCCTATCCTTACTGGATTAAGATACGCGAGGCTTAATAGCCTGCTGCGGACGGAGGTGTTCCGGCTTTGACCGGGGCATCTCCCGTCCTGCGGCACAACAAACCGAAATGACAGTTATGAAGAATTACCTGATTGCCCTGATTGCGGCCTGCCCGGTCGTTGCGGCCGCCGCGCAGACACGCCCGGCGACGGACTACATCGACCCGATGATAGGCACCCGCAGCATGGGGCACGTTTTCCCCGGGGCCTGCGTGCCGCACGGCATCGTGCAGTTGAGCCCCGACACGGAGATGGTGCCGCACAACATCGACGGCAAGTACCAGCCCGAGGCCTACCGCTACTGCGCCGGATACCAGTACGACGACCCAACGATCGTCGGCTTCTCGCACACACATTTGAGCGGCACGGGGCACTCCGACCTGGGCGACATCCTGCTGATGCCGACCGTGGGGGAGATACGCACCGAACGCGGCACGGCCGAACACCCCGAAACGGGCTACCGCTCGCGCTTCTCGCACGAGCGCGAACGCGCAGCGGCGAGTTATTACGAGGTGATGCTCGACGACTACGGCATCCGGGCCCAGTTGACCGCCACCGAGCGGGTGGGCTTGCACAAATACACCTATCCTGCGGGCGAAGACCAGCACCTGATTCTCGACCTCGACCACGGCATCTACAACTACGAGGGCAAGACCCGCTGGGCGCAGGTGCGTGTCGAGAACGACACGTTGGTGACGGGCTACCGCATCACCAGCGGATGGGCGCGCACCAACTACACCTATTTTGCCATGAGCTTCTCCAAGCCCGTGCGCGAATACGGCGCGCGCGACCGCCGGCCGCTCGATTACGGCGGAGGCTGGCGGAAGTTCGACACGGAGCGTAACTTCCCCGAAATCGGCGGGTGTGGCATCGTGATGCACTTCGATTTCGGCGACGATTCCGCACCGCTCGAGGTCAAGGTGGCGCTGTCGGCCGTGGGAACGCGCGGGGCGCTGGCCAACCTGTGTGCCGAGGCTGGCGGGCGCACGTTCGACCAGGCGGCGGCCGACGCCGCACGCAAGTGGGAGGAGCAGATGTCGGTAATTGAAGCCCAAGGCAGCGACGAGGCGCTGCGTATGCTCTATACGTCGCTCTACCACACGATGATAAACCCGTCGGTCTATATGGATACGGACGGTAAATACCGCGGTGTCGACCACGAGATACACCAGACCCGGGATTTCAACAATTATACCGTTTTCTCGGTCTGGGATACCTACCGGGCATTGCACCCGCTGTTCAACCTCATCTGCCGCGACCGCAGCCGCGACATCGTGAACTCGATGCTCGCACACTACCGCCAGAGCGTGCACCGCATCCTGCCCGTATGGTCGCACATGGGCAACGAGAATTGGTGCATGATAGGTTACCATTCGGTGTCGGTGGTGGGCGACGCCCTCGACAAAGAAATCGACGTCGACCGGAAGTTGGCGCTTGAGGCGATGATCGGCAGCGCCAACTGCGACTATTACGACGGAACGGGCATTTACAAGCAACTGGGTTACGTCCCTTACGACGTGAAGTCCACCGGTTCGTCGATGACGCTGGAATATGCCTACGACGACTGGGTGATCTACCGGACGGCCCGGCGCATGGGACTCTCCGATGAGGCCGAAACCTACCGCCGCCGGGCGTTGAATTACCGCAACGTCTTCGATCCGGAGACGGGGTTTGCCCGGGCGCGAATGAGCGACGGAAGCTGGAAACCCGACTTCAACCGCTACGATACGCACGGACAGGGGTTTATCGAGGGCAACTCGTGGAACTACTCGATGTACGTGCCGCACGACCCGGCGGGGCTGATTGCCCTGATGGGCGGCGATGGTCAGTTCACGGCGCGTCTGGACAGCCTCTTTACCGAGTACCTGCCCGACAGGTATTTCGCGCAGACCGAGGACGTGACGCGCGAGGGGCTGCTGGGCATGTATGTCCACGGCAACGAGCCGAGCCACCATGTACCCTACCTCTACATGTGGACTTCGCAGCCGTGGAAAACGCAGTACTGGGTGCGTGAGATCATGGATCGCATGTACCGTCCGACGGTCGACGGCCTGTGCGGCAACGACGACTGCGGCCAGATGTCGGCGTGGTACATTTTCACGGCGATGGGATTCTATCCCGTCTGCCCGGGCACCGACCAGTATGTGCTGGGCGCACCCTACCTGCCTTATATGAAAGTGAGGATCGGGGAGGGGTGTTACCTGGAAATTAAGGCGCCGGGCGTCAGCTCGAAGAACCGGTATGTGCATGGGGTGAAACTCAACGGGAAACCCTACACCCGGGCGTATATCACCTATGCCGACCTGAAAGGGGGCGCCGTGCTGGAATTCGACATGCGTTCCACGCCCGACAAGCGCCGCTGCTTTTCGGCCGAAGAACGGCCCTACTCCCTGAGTTGCGAACAGTAAAACGACTGCAAACATGAAATTTACGCTGATAAAGCTTGCTGCCGCATGCGCTGCGTTGCTGTGGGCGTTCGCGGTTACGGCCGACGATGCCCCGCGCATCGGCTATGTCCGTCCGCTGGTCGGCACCGACGGCTTCGGCAACGTCTATCCCGGGGCGCAGGTGCCGTTCGGCGGCATCCAGATCAGCCCCGATACGGACGACGATTATTACGATGCCGCCTCGGGCTACAAATACGCGCACAAGACGCTGATGGGATTCTCGCTCAACCATTTGAGCGGTACGGGTATTCCCGATCTGGGCGACTTCCTCTTCATGCCGGGCGTGGGGGAAATCAAGCTCGAACCCGGTACGCACGACGACCCCGACGCCGGTTACCGATCGCGGTACAGCCACGACGAGGAGTGGTGCTCGCCCGCCTATTACGGCGTGAACCTCACGGACTACGGCGTGAAAGCCGAAATGACGGCGGCGCAGCGCAGCGGCATCCTGCGCTTCACCTATCCCGAGGCTGACGACGCCTTCATACTTGTCGACATGCGGCATACGCTGTGGTGGAAATGTCGGTGGGCCAACCTGCGCAAGGAGGATGACCACACCATCACGGGCTATAAACTCGTGCAGGGCTGGGGCGCCGAGCGCCATGTTTATTTCGTGGCCGAGTTTTCCGAGCCGCTCGACGACTTCGGCATCATGGAGGGCGGCAAACGGGTGTGCTACGACACGAAACGTTTCCGCAGCGATTGCGAGGCGTGGGGCGAAGACCTGAAATTCTGGGTGCGTTTCGCCACGCGGCAGGAGCAGCAGGTGACCGTCCGCGTCGCCATTTCGTCGGTCGACCCGGCGGGCGCCCGGGGCAGCCTGCACGAGATCGACGGCCTTACGTTCGACGAGGTGCGCAGCCGCGGCGAGCAACTGTGGGAGCGGGAGCTTTCGCGGTTCACGGTCGAGGGCCCGCAGCGGGTTAAGGAGACGTTTTACACCTCGGCGTACCGCTGTTTCCTCTCTCCGTTCCTTTTCCAGGATGCGGACGGCCGCTTCCGCGAGCACGACAAGAGTATCGGGCGCGCCGAGGGATTTACCAACTATACGACCTTTTCGTTCTGGGACACCTACCGCGCCTTCCATCCGCTGATGAACCTCGTACGGGCGGACATGAGTGCCGACGTGGCCAACTCGATGCTGGCGCACTACGACAAGAGCGTCGAGCGGATGCTGCCCGTCTGGTCGTTCTACGGCAACGAAACCTGGTGCATGATCGGGTACCATGCCGTATCGGTACTGGCCGACATGATTGTCAAGCAGGTTCCCGGCTTCGACTACGAGCGGGCTTTCGAAGCGATGAAACGCACGGCGACCAATCCTAATTACGACTGCCTGCCCGAATATACGAAACTGGGCTGGGTGCCGTTCGACAAGGAGCGCGAATCGGTTTCCAAGACCCTCGAATACGCCTACGACGACTATTGCATCGCGCAGGCAGCCCGCGCGCTCGGCAAGGAGGAGGACTACGACTATTTCCTGCGCCGCTCGCTCTCGTACCGCAACCTGATTGACCCCGAAACGAAGTTCATGCGGGGCCGAGACAGCCAGGGCCGCTGGCGCACGCCCTTTACGCCCGTCGCCTATCAGGGGCCGGGCTCGGTGCACGGCTGGGGCGATATTACGGAAGGATTCACGCTGCAATATACGTGGTACGTGCCGCACGACGTCGCGGGACATATCGACCGCGTGGGCCGCAGGCTGTACGAAACGCGCCTCGACTCGCTCTTCGTGACCGAACTGCCCGACGATATTCCGGGTGCGCATGACATACAGGGGCGTATCGGCGCCTACTGGCACGGCAACGAGCCCTGCCACAACATCGTCTACCTGTACAACTACCTCGGGCAGCCGTGGAAATGCCAGCAGTGGGTGCGCCGCATATCGGACGCCTTCTACGGCAACGAGCCAGGCTCGTTGAGCGGCAACGACGACTGCGGCCAGATGTCGGCGTGGTACCTGTTCAATACGATGGGCTTCTACCCGACGGCGCCGTCGAGCAATGTCTACAACATCGGTTCGCCGACGGTCGAAGGCGTCGAACTGCGCCTCTCCAACGGGAAGTCCATTCGCGTGACGACCGAGAACTGGAGCCCGGAGAACGTCTACATTCGCCGCATGTACGTCGATGGCCGCGTGTGGGACAAGTCGTACATCACGTACGACGACATCCGTGACGGCGTACACCTGCATTATGTGATGGGTTCGCGGCCCGACAAGCGGCGCGCCGTGTCGGCTGCAGCCGTCCCGCCGTCGCTTCCCGTCGCCACAAGGCCGGACAGATAATATGAACAACCGAAAAACAGGTATCTTTACACTATGAAACACTTTATTTTTGCGCTTACGGCGCTTACGATGCTCTCCTGCTCGCAGGAGGCGCCCCGCAATGTTGCGGAACTTTGCGACGACGACCCCTCGACATCTTATGCGATGCCGGCGTCCCGCCCCTGCCGGGTCGTCTTCGACGGCTTCGACACTCCGATGCGGAGTTACCGCGTATACTCTTCGGGCGAAGTGCCCGCCGCAGATCCGGCCGGGTGGGTGTTGAGCGGCTCGCACGACGGCCGCAAATGGGTCGAACTCGACCGCCGGGAGGGATGCGTATTCTGCTCGCGTTTCCAGGAGATCACCGGGCGGATTGCCGAACCCTCGAACTATACGGCCTACAAAATCGAATTCCTGCCGCGCGAAGAGGCCGATACGGTCGCCGTGGGCGACGTGCGTTTCTACGAGCACGACAGGGAGGAGGCGTGGAGCGGTTTCGTCTATCCCGCGGTGGATTTCGAGGTGCTTGACCCACAGACCGAGGGTGCCGCGATTTACGCCACGCTGGTGCAGGATCCCGGGGCGTATGTCCGCTACCACACCCGCAAGGTTGCCGAAATACTTTTCTACTCAGCTGCCGATACGATGAACACGGTGGGGAAAATTGACTATACGCTGAAGGATTATGCCGGGGTTTCAGCCAAATCGGGCAACCCTGCGGAAACGGCGATCGTGTACAGTACGCAGCACATCGAGAAGTCGGCGCGCGAGTCGCTTTACAAACTCGACTATGAAACGCGCGGCGTGCTTTTCCACGAGCTGGTGCACGCCTACCAGTTCGAGCCGAAAGGGATTGGAAGCTATTCAACCAACAGGGAGTTTTGGGCCTGCATCGAGGGTCTTGCCGACGCCGTGCGCGCCGAGGCCGGGCTGTTCGACATTGCGGCGCTCCGCAAACCGGGCGGGCATTGGCTCGACGGCTATAAGACGACCGGATTTTTCCTGCAGTGGCTGACGACCATGAATCCCGACGCCCTGCGTGAATTCCACGTTACGGTTCGCGATATGGATGTCTGGAGTTTCGACAAGGCCATGCGTGCGATGTTCGGCCCCGAAAAAGGCATCGAGCAGATGTGGGCAGAGTACCAACAGTTTTTGCAGAGCCAGGCGCCGCAGGCCTGACACCCGCATGGCAAGATATTCGAAAACGAGGCTCCATGGAGCCTCGTTTTATATGGTATAATGCCTGATCCTGAGTATTGTGTCTGTTCGAAGCGGATGTTTCTTGTAATTTATTGAGTTTCATACGGACAGTTTCGCGGACATCCTCTTCGGATATGGTACGGAGTACAGTATGAAAATATAATAAAGCACAAAATGAAGATCCTGAGAGAATACATCGCAATTGCCCCTCTATTTCGGAGGCGATGCTCCTGATCTTATATTCGCAACCATTCCGCAGCTTGTTTTGCAAGGTTCAGGATCTCGATACTCAACACTTTCAACTCGCGTGTCCGCTGTCCCAGTGCGGCGATCTGATGTGGTATTGCAATGTTGGTGAAGTGCGTATTGATGACCTTTACAATCTGGTTATAGTTGTTGCCGATGCGCTGAAACTGGAAATAAAAGTCGTTAAGTCGGGCGACGAACTGCGTCTTCGACGGGTCGCGTCTGATAACGACGGCCTCCTCGTTGAAGATTCTTTTAACAATAAAACGACTCCGGTTATGCTCCAATCCGGCTTTGCTGAGCAGCTCGCAAAAGCGGATGTTCTACTCTTCATTAAGCCGGAAAGAGTATTTATAACTCGGCGTTCGGGGCTTCTTATCGGTCTTGTCTGTCGGTTTTCGGTTCATATCCATATATGGCTTAAAAAAGGGTCGCGACTCGGGAGCGACCCCGGCCTCGCAGAGCGAGCACCTTTGTCGGACAAATGTCAATTTGTCGGACAAAGGTACAGCTCGCTGTTTTCTGGCGAAAACAAAAATCCGCGGCGGAGGATTTCTATCGAAGGTTTCGGAAGTTCTCCAACTTTTCATTGAGACGCTGGGCTTCGAGGCTTTCTTTTGCCGGCAGTTTTATTTGCTTTGGCATTCCAGAGAGTAGAACGAACGGAGAGTTTGCAGCTGAACTGCGCCATCGTACCGTTGATCGTAATACGGCCCCTGACGGGAACCTGCCCGATTTTACAATTTTATTACTCGGAGCACATGCAGAAAATAAAATTAAATACCTGAAAACAAGATATTTACTCTTTTTCGCACTTCCGGTTACCTACAACAGCCCGGCCGTAAAACGGCCGGGCTGTTGCGATTTTAAGCTTCACCCATCTTGGGACCCGCTTCGGGAACCGGCGGAGGAGTGGGTATTTCGATCTTGCCCACATTGCTTTCATAACGCACGATATTCTCCTGCAGCGAACGCAACAGCCGTTTGGCGTGTTCGGGCGTGAGGATAATGCGGCTCTTGACACGGGCTTTCTGCACGCCGGGAAGCACCGCGGCAAAATCGATAATGAATTCCGAGGTGGAGTGGGATATGATCGCCAGATTCGAATAGTGGCCCTGGGCCACCGTATCGTCGAGTTCGAGGTCGATCCCGAATTGTTTCATTTCTGCCATAGGCCCGCTTGTTGTTTCTGCAAATTTACCGACTTTCGACTGCCAATATACAACTCTGCGGCCAAAGTTTTCGATATTTTATCAACATATCGGCCATTTCCGACAATCGGCCACGCCCTTTTTTCACGCGGCCTTGACGGATGTCCGAGGTTTTTCGTATCTTTGTTGCCTGAAACTCCGCAACCGAAGAAAATGGGATTGGAAATCTTGGACGTTATGTTCCGCGGCATCTGCGTAGGCGTGGCGGCATCGATCACGGTAGGCCCCGTGGCCGTGCTGTGCATCCAGCGCACCCTGTCGAAAAGCCGTCGTTCGGGAATCGTCTCCGGCCTGGGCGTAGCCTGTGCCGACACCTTCATGGCCATGGCGGCGTTGTTTTTTTACTCGATGCTCCAGACCCAGATCGAGCAGTACAACACCCTGCTGCGCGTGATAGGCGGCATCTTCGTGGTAATCGTCGGCGTCTACATCTTCGCCCAGAACCCCGTACCGCAGATACGCCGCAACCGGGCGGGCAAGACGTCGCTGTGGCAGGACTTCGCCTCGATCTTCGGGCTGACGATCGCCAATTTCATCATGGTGATCCCCTACATCCTCGCCTTCTTCGCGGTATTCAAGATTTCGGGCGGCGACATCACGCACGAAGGCGTGGGAGGCTTCTTCCGCGCCATGTTCATCATCGCCGGATTCTTCGGCGGCGCCGCAGCCTGGTGGACGATGCTGGCCTTCGTCATCAACCTTTTCCGCCGCCGCTTCCGCCCGCGCCACATGCTGACGATCAACCATGTCGCCGGCCTTATCATCGGGATACTGGGTATTTACACGATACTTTCAACATTCTTTGATATATTCCCCAATGTCGGATAACAAACACAAGATCATAATCGCCATCGACGGCTTTTCGTCGTGCGGCAAGAGTACGTTCGCCAAAGCCATCGCCCGCGAGCTGGGTTACATCTTCATCGACACCGGTGCCATGTACCGCGCCGTCACGCTCTATGCGTTGGAACACGGTGCGATCCGGTCGGGCATCGTCGACGAGGACGCAGTCGTCAGGCTGCTCGACCAGATCGCCATCACGTTCCGTTTCAACCCCGAACGCGGTGCCAGCGACATCTACGTCAACGGCGACCTGGTCGAAGGCAAGATCCGCACGATCGAGGTGAGCAACTGCGTGAGCCGCGTGAGCGCCATCGCCGCAGTACGCAGGAAACTGGTGGCCATGCAGCAGGAGATGGGGCGCCGCCGCGGCGTGGTGATGGACGGCCGCGACATCGGCACGGTGGTTTTTCCCGATGCCGAACTGAAGATTTTTATGACGGCCGACCCGCGGGTTCGCGCCTGCCGCCGCTATGACGAGCTGCGCGCCAAGGGAGACCCGGTGTCGCTCGAGGAGATCGAACGCAACGTGCGCGAGCGCGATAAGGCCGATATGGGGCGTGCGATATCGCCGCTCAGGCAGGCCGAAGACGCCATCGTACTCGACAACAGCTGCATGACGGTCGGCGAGCAGATGGCGTGGTTCAGGAAGGAATTCGAACAAGTTACCAGATAGAAGCACGGATCGCCGTGCGCAGGGCACAGTGAAAGGGTTGCGAATAGAGATCGATGACAAATCGGGCTTCTGCTTCGGCGTAGTCCGGGCTATTTCGGAGGCCGAGAAAGCCCTCGCCGAGGGGAGTACGGTCTATTCGCTGGGCGACATCGTCCACAACCGCATCGAAGTGCAGCGCCTCGAACGGCTGGGGCTGCGCACCGTAACCCACGCCGACATGCCCGCACTGGGCGGCCGGCGGCTGTTCATCCGCGCCCACGGGGAACCTCCTACGACCTACGCCGCCGCCCGGGAAATGAACATCGGGATCATCGACGCCACCTGCCCGGTGGTCGCCCGTTTGCAGAACCGTGTGGTGAAGGCACACGAACAGATGCACCCCGTCGGAGGGCAGGTCGTGATCCTCGGCAAACGGGGCCATGCGGAAGTCGTGGGGCTCACGGGACAGGTGCAGGCACCGACCATCGTCATCGAGGGCGAGAAAGACCTCGGCCTGATCGACTTTACGCGGCCGGTCTATTTCCTGTCGCAAACGACCCAGAGCATCGCCCTGTTCGAGGCCCTGGGTGCCGAGATGCGCCGCCGGGCAGCACATCCGGACGGGGTGCGGATCGATGACACGATCTGCCGGCAGGTATCGAACCGCGAACAACACCTGGCAGAATTCGCACGCCGCTTCGACGTGGTGGTGTTCGTCTGCGGGCGCAAGTCGTCGAACGGCAAGGTGCTCTCGGAGGTGTGCCGCAGGGCGAACGCCCGGACACATACGGTCGAGGAGGCCGCCGAGATCGACCCGGCATGGTTCCCGGGTGCCGAGTCGGTCGGAATATGCGGCGCCACGTCGACCCCCAAATGGCTGATGCAGGAGGTTGCCGACCGCATCGGGCAAATTGGGAGAAGATGATAAACAGAAAAACGACCGCATGCAACAAGCCCCTCCCACAGAAGAGGTTTAGGATGAGGTCAAAATTGCAAACGGCGCCGGCGGCGGCTACGACCGACAACGGCATTGTAACGATACAAATCCAACAAAAATCACTGTTATGAAATACTTCATCCGCTCGTTAAAATATTTCGTCGCCCTGTGCGTTATCTGTGTAGCCATCCTGGCCCTGATGCTCGCAACGGGGACTTCGGCACTGACCCTCGACCAGACAGTCTACGTAATGTTCCACACCAGCCGTTACGCGACGCTGTTCGCGGCAATCGTGGTGCTTGCGGCGCTATACCCCAAATTCGGGTTCGTGGTGCGCAAGGTCGAAGGCGACGTGGAGGAGAACCGCGAACAGATCATCAACGCCTTCAAGTCGGCAGGCTTTTCGCTGCGCGGAGAGGAAGACGGGGTGATGACATTCCGCGCCGACGGCCCGCTGCGCAAGCTGATGCTGCTGGGAGAGGACGAAATAAAGGTTTCACAATACGGACAGTGGATTCAGATCGACGGCATACGCCGCGGCGTCGCCCGGGTCGAATACCGGCTGGATTCGTACATACAAATGAGACGCAATGATTAGAAAATACCGTTACCTGCTCACTGCGGCGGCCGCTGTCGGCGCCGCGGGACTTCTGACATTCGCCGCCCGCAACGACTTCGGGCTGGGGCGCAACATGGAGATCACGGTCAATATGATGCGCGAACTTTCGCTCGGCTATGTCGACCCGGTAGACCCGGACAAGCTGATGGAAGGTGCCGCAGAAGGTATGGTCAGCGACCTCGACCCCTACACGGAGTTCATCCCCGAAGACCAGATGTCCAACTTCGAGCTGCTCACCACCGGCAAATACGGCGGCGTAGGCTCCCTCATCCGCAAGAAAGGCGACTGGGTAACGATCGCCCAGCCCTACAAGGGATCGCCCGCCGACCGCGCCGGGCTGAAGATCGGCGACAAGATCCTCGCCATCGACGGCAAAGATGCCAAGGGCTTCACCACCGAGCAGGTCAGCTCACGCCTCAAGGGAGACCCGGGCAGCAAGGTCAGGGTGACCGTCGAACACCTGACGGGAGGCACCGAGACCGTCACTCTGCAACGCGAACGGATCGCCATTCCGGGCGTACCCTACGCGGGATGGGTGGACGAAGGCATCGGGTACATCCGCCACAGCGATTTCACCGAAGGTTGCTACGAGGATATGCGGGCAGCCATCGAACGGCTGCGTTCGGAGGGCGAACTGAAGGGGCTGATCCTCGATTACCGCAGCAACGGCGGCGGCATCATGCAGGAGGCCGTGAAGATACTGGGGATGTTCGTCCCGAAAGGCACCGAAGTGGTAAGCACCAAAGGCCGCACGGAAGATTCGCGCCGGGTATACCGCACCGAATCGGAACCGATACTCCCGGACTTGCCGCTGGCGGTGCTCATCAACGGCAACTCGGCATCGGCATCGGAGATCGTGACGGGAGCGTTGCAGGATCTCGACCGCGCGGTCATCATCGGCCAGCGCAGCTACGGCAAAGGGCTCGTGCAGACCCCGCGCCCGCTGGGATACAACGCCATGCTGAAGCTCACCACCGCCAAATACTACATCCCTTCGGGACGCTGCATACAGGCCATCGACTATTCCCACTCGCAGGAGGGCACCGTCCGTTCGGTACCCGACTCGCTCATCTCGGAATACACGACCCGCGCCGGACGCAAGGTCTACGACGGGGGCGGCATCATGCCCGACATCCGCACCGAACCGGAGTACATCAGCCGCTTCGCCATGACGCTCTATGCGCTGGGGTTCATCGAGGATTTCGGGGACGAATACGTGCGCCGGCACCCGGGACAACAGATCGACATCCGCACGTTCTCGATCACGGACGGGGATTACGCCGAGTTCGCCGAGTTCATGAAGGACAAGGAGGTTCCCTATGAGTCGGATACGCGGCGGGCACTCAAGAAACTGCGCGAGGCTGCCAAAACGGATCGCTTCGAAGAGGTGGAACAGCAGATCGCAGCCATCGACTCGACGCTCCGGGACGACACGGCGACCAATCTTGAAACCTACCGCAAGGAGATCGTCGAGTCGATCAACAACGACATCGTACTGCGCCACGGCTATTCGGAAGGCGTCATCGAGCATTCGCTTCCCGACGACGGGGACGTGCTGAAAGCCATCGAAATACTCGGCAACAGGCAGGAGTACGCGCGGATCGTCACCGAGCAGGACACCCCGCGTAAATAAACACAGGCCATGAAAATCCGCCGCGACATATTCTCGTTCCGCAACCGCGTGGTGGTCATCATCGTGGGGGTATCCCTCGGCATGGTGTCGCTGCTCTACACCAACAACATGGCCAAGCGCCTGAAGGAAAAGGAGCAGCACGACGTGGCACTGTGGGCCCATGCGATGGAACGTGCGAACCGCAACGTGATGGGAGGCTCGATGGAAGACCCGCTCATCACCGACATCGTGTCGAACGGCAACAACATCCCGTTCATCATCACCAACGAGAACCTCGAAGTCATCAACTCGCACCTCATCCCCGAGAAGATCATCAACCATCCCGGACGACTTCGGAAACAGATCGACAAATTTTCGGTCGACAACCCGCCGATCCCGGTGAAATTCTTCTGGTCGTCGCAGCATTAC
>OMEH01000117.1_pt1 | contig 48316 bp, 41 predicted proteins | sample 1645391 | NCBI WGS metagenome assembly OMEH01 (sample SAMEA103958133, study PRJEB25191) | human gut metagenome | biome: human-associated habitat [ENVO:00009003]; feature: intestine environment [ENVO:2100002]; material: feces | place: Germany | collected 2013/2015 | reverse complement strand
TGCGGGCGTAGCCGGAGGATGTGTCATTGACGACAGCGACGCCGATGCCGGTCAGTGTGCCCTTCTCCACAGACTGCTTCTCGCTGTATTCCTTGGCGGTGTAGTAGACGGCGTACTTGTCGTTGATGCCGTTCATGTAGCCCGCAGCCAAGCGGTCATTCAGGGTGTCCTCGTCGATGGTGAAATACTCCCCTGCGCGGACAAAACGATCAATTTCGGACAGCTTGTTGTACTGGCGCTCCTTGTTTTTGACGCTGGACACTGTGGTGTTGAACATCTTCATGGACACGACCATGGTCAGCGAGAAGGTGACGGCCATTGCAATGATGGCAATGGTGGCCGCCACGCCAAGACTGATTTTTTTGCTCATGGGTCTGATGGCTCCTTACTGTGTTTGCGTTATGCCCCGTAGGCTAGTGAGAAAAATACCGTAGAGAAAAGGCTGAGTATCATCAGAACGGCGACTACAAGGCAGAAAATACGCACGGAGGTTTTGTGCTTCTGCGGCTTCATACGGATTCCCCTTTCGTTATGAGAGGTAGTTCATGACATTGACCAGGACGTTGTTGACCTTCATTTCCAGGTGCAGATGGTTGCCTGTGGAGTTGCCGGTGGAGCCGACATAACCAAGGACCTTGCCCTTTTCCACGGGCTGCCCCACGCTGACAACGGGCGCGCTGTTCATGTGGGCGTACAGCGTCGAATAAGTATTGCCGTTGTCATCCTTGCCGTGGTAGACCTGCACGTAGTAGCCCCAGCTCCAGTGGTAGGCCGCAGCGGTGACGACACCGCCGGAGACGGCGTAGATTTCGGTGCCGCCCGGTGCGGCGTAATCGGTGCCGCGGTGGCCGTTGCCGCCGAAGTAGCAGGAGACGTACTTATAGGTGGCCAGCGGGCGGCCAAAGTCCAGCGAGCACTGGATGGACGCATTGCCGTAAGCCTGGTTGGCGGCGTTCAGCGCGGCGTCCAGCTCGGCAGCAGCCTTATCCACGGCCTTGTTGGCTTCGATCAGGGCCGCCTTGTTGGCCTCGATCTCGGCATCCGCTGCGGAAATGTTGGCGTCGGTCTGGGAGATATTCTGGGCAAGCTCATTCGTCTTGCCGTCCAGCGCGGTCTTTTGGGTCTCCAGATCGGCCTGCGTGGCCTCCAGGTCCGCCTTGGCCTGCTCCAGCTCGGCGCGCTGCTGCTCCAGCTCGGCGTGCTCATTTTCAAGCTGTTGGCAGGTGTCCTCGTCCTTATTAACGATCTGATCCAATGTGGTGGCAAAGGTCAGCAGCTGGTACAGGTTGGTGGCACTGGACAACAGTGCGATGGAGCCGCCGTCATTCAGACGCTGCATCGCACGCATACGGTCTTTAAAGTCCGCCCAGCGCTGGTCGTATTCGGCCTGCTTCTGGTCGACCTCCTGCTGCTTCCGGTCAATTTCGTCCTGCTTGTTGACGATTTCCTCATCCAAAGAGCCGATCTGCTCGGACAAGTTGCTGATCTGGCTTAAAATCAGTGCCTTCTGCTGCTCAAGCTGCGTTTTGAGAGCCTCAGCGTCGGCCTTGTTGCTCTGCGCGTCCTTGAGCTGCTGGTTGACCTTTTCCTGCTCATTCTGCAGTTCCTGCAGCTTCTGGCGCAGGTCACTAACGCTGGAGGAGGCGGCCAGCGGCGTCATGACGGTGGAAAGCGTCATGCTCATGGCGACAGCCGCGCTCAGCAGAAGCGAAATCAGCTTTTTGCCGTGTTTTACATGCTTCATGGTCTTATACGTTCCCTTTATCCCCTGTTATACATTCAGATGCTTGCGGATGCTGGTGGCGGTGCCGAGGCCGCAGAGCACGAAGCCCAGCAGCACAAAGCCGCCGACGATGTAGTACCAGACGCTTTCCAGCGGGACAAGCGTGCCGCCGAACATCTGCGAGAGGTTGGACGGATTCTCGGCATACCAGCGGCAGAGTGCATAGTACGCGCCGCAGACGATGCCGGACGCAATGCCAGCCGAAATCAGGCCGGAGGTGACGCCCTCGACAAAGAACGGAAAGCGGATGAAGCCGTTGGTCGCGCCGACGAGCTTCATAATGCCGATCTCCTTGCGGCGGTTAAAGACGGTGATTTTGATCGTGTTGTTGATGACGACGATGGAGACGATGGCCAGCACCGCGACCAGGCCGTAGCAGGCGTAGTTGATGACCTTCTGCAGGGAAGTGAAGGTATCCGCCATAGCCAGCGGGGCCTTGACGCTGTAAACGCCGTCGATCTGCATGAGCTGGGCGGAGACTTCCTCGATGTTGTCGGGGTCATCCACGGTCACGCGGTAGTTGGGAGTGAACGGGTTGTCATTGGCAAAGACCTGCTGCAGGTTTGTGTAATCCTTCAGCATATCGCTGTAGGTCGCCAGAACGTCCTCCGGCGACATATAGGTCACGCTCACAACGTGGGGCGTGCTGCGGATGGCCGCGTCGGCGGCGGCAATCTGCTCGTCGGTGGCGACCTCGCTCTCGCCGGTGCCGCCCATGTAGACGACGGTCTCGTTCTGGTTGCCGATGTATTCGACCATGTGGTCAATGTTGATGCCCAGCAGCGAGGCTGCGCCGATCAGCAGCATGCAGACGGTCAGCACGCCCATGGAGGCAAAGGTCATCAGCCGGTTGGCGCGCAGGTTGTGCAGGCCCTGGCCGACTAAGTAGATAAAACTGGAAAAACGCATGGTGTCCCCTCTTACTTACAAATCAGTCCTCGTCGTACTCGTAGTCATCCTCTTCGCGCTCGGCCATGGCGGCAGCGTAGCGGCGCGCGGCAGCAGGGTCAGCGGTATCGGAGGCTACCATGCCGTTGGCCAGCGTGATGACGCGGTTGCCGTACTTGCGGGCCAGCTTGTGGACGAGCTCGTGTTCATGGGTGACGACGACGACGGTGATGTTGACCTTGTTGATGGCCTCAAACAGCTGCATGATGTCCATCGACATTTCGGGGTCGATGTTACCGGTGGGCTCGTCCGCGATGATGAGCTTGGGGCCGTGGGCCAGCGCGCGGGCAACGGCCACACGCTGCTGCTCGCCGCCGGAGAGCTCATCCGGCAGGCGGTCCATTTTGTCCTCCAGACCGACAAGGGAGAGTGCAAACGGTACGCGGTCCTTTATCTTTTTGGTCGAGATGTTCGTCACGCGCATGGCGAAGGCGACATTCTCATAGACGGTCATGGTGGGGATCAGGCGGAAGTCCTGGAACACAACGCCCATCTGGCGGCGCAGGTAGGGCACCTTGCGGCGCTTGATGCGCGTTAAATCCTGCCCATTGATAAAGACCTTGCCCTCGGTAGGCTTCTCCTCCATCTGGATGAGCTTTAAAAACGTGGATTTGCCCGCGCCGGAATGGCCGAGGATAAAGACGAACTCGCCCTCGTCAATATGGATGTTGATGTCCTCCAGCGCGACGTTCTCATCGTTGTGGGTCTCGTAGGTTTTATATACATGTTCAAAATCGATCATTCGGGGTTCTCCTGCCGTGGTGTGGCTTTGCTGTTATGGTTACAGTCATACATATGATAGAATACCATGTCAGACCTCTGCGGTCAAGGTGCTTTGCGGCTATAAAAAGCAGGAAAATGGCGCTGCCTTGCGGTGCAGCGCCATTTGTGAAAGTTTTTTTAAAATCAATATTTGGCCGGGTTGGCGGACAGATATTTCTTGACCATCAGCGCCACCTTAAAGACGATGGCATCATCGAAGTTGCGCAGGTCAAGGCCGGTCAGCTTGCGGATCTTCTCAAGGCGGTAGACCAGCGTGTTGCGGTGAACGAACAGACCGCGGCTCGTCTCGGAGACGTTCAGGTTGTTCTCAAAGAAGCGCTGGATCGTGAACAGCGTCTCGGCATCGAGGGAGTCGATGCTCTCCTGCTTGAACACCTCGCGCAGGAATGCCTCGCAGAGCGTCGTAGGCAGCTGGTAGATCAGGCGCGCAATGCCCAGATGGTCATAGCTGATGACCTGACGCTCGGTGTCAAACACCTTGCCGACCTCCATGGCAATCTGGGCTTCCTTAAAGCTGGAGGCCAGGTCCTTGATGTTGCCGATGGGCGTACCAATGCCGACGACGGCCTTGATGTAATGGTCGCCCTGCAGCGTATCGACGATGGAGGCAGCCAGCTTTTCCATATCGCGGGTGTTGTTGTCGGGCTTGATTTCCTTGACAAGATAAGTGCTGTCGAGGTTTCATCCGGCAATTCCATTGACGATGAGGCCGGCATCGCCTCTAAACCCGCAGTTTCGATAATAATCAAGAAAATCGAAATCGCCACAATCCCGACAATAACCGAAACAGAGGCTACCACCACTACAAGAAAGCACATCCGCCCGTCAGCGACTACTCCCGCTCCGAGCGATACGACCACAGCGGAAACTCCCGCTCCAGACAATACAACTGCGGCAGAAACTACTGCTCAGTAACGAAAACAGAAAACACCCCTGCGTTGCGATTTAATGCAACGCAGGGGTGATTTTTTTATGCAGGTTTATGCAAACAAAAGTAAGCCTTACGAGCTGTGTGGGAGTGTGGGAGGCAGATTTTAAATGCGAACAGCTTTTAAATGTCGAATTATTTGAATTACTCGCCGTATTTTTCCTTCAGCATTTCTTCAATTCTGAATGCAACCTTATACACATCGCCGCAACCCAGCGTGATTATCATATCGCCGCTTTCGGCGTTGTCTGCAACATAACGTGCCACTTCTTCAAAGGTGGGGAACCACTTGCAACCGGGAATCTTAGCCGCAAGGTCGGCAGAATAGACGTTGTATGTGTTCTTTTCACGGCTACCCATTATCTCGGTAAGCACGACCTTATCTGCAATTTCAAGCGCTGAGGCGAAATCATCCATGAGCGTGAAGGTTCTCGAATAGGTGAACGGCTGATGTACAGCCCATACACGCTTGAAATCCTGCATAGCCTTTGCCGTCTTTAACGTTGCGGCTACTTCGGCAGGATGATGAGCGTAATCGTCAACAACGGTTATGCCTCCGATAGTCGCAAGACGTTCAAATCGTCTTCCCGCACCCCAGAATGTGCTGAGTCCTTTATTGATGTTTTCGGGTGTAACTCCCGTAGCAAGTGCGGCGGCACAGGCGGCTACCGCATTAAGCACATTATGCGCACCGGGAACGTGTATTGAAATACGTTCGATTTTCTTACCGTTTTCCATAAGGTCAAAGTCGGTCTGAAAATCGGATATACGCTTGATATTTTCCGGGTAATATCTGTTCTTATCGGTTTTTCCGAATGTGATGATCTGCTTGTCAAAGCCCGATGCCTTAACCGCTCTCATCGTGTTTTCATCATCGCCGTTTACGACAAGAATGTCGGTTGTATTATCGCAGAACTTCGTGAATGAAGCTCTGAGATTATCCATCGTCTTGAAGAAATCAAGGTGGTCTGCGTCAATGTTCAGTATTATAGAAATATTTGGGAACAGATGCAGGAACGTATTTGAAAATTCGCACGCCTCGCATACCATAACATCGCTTGAGCCTGCCCTTCCGCTGCCGCCTATAGCTTTCAGCTTTCCGCCGATAACGGTAGAAAGGTCTATGTTCTGTGCAAGATACATATGCGTCAGCATTGAAGATGTTGTTGTCTTGCCGTGTGTGCCTGATACGCATACGGCCTTATTATACCAGCTTGTAACAAGTCCGAGCAGTTCACAGCGTTCTACGGTCTTTACACCGCTTGCCTTTGCGGCGATAAGCTCAGGATTATCGCTCATTATAGCCGCAGTGTATACTATAAGGTCAGCACCCTCTATATTTTCGGCTCTCTGCCCCATGTATACGGGTATTCCCATATTGCGTACCGCTTTTAGCGTTTCTGTTTCGTTATTGTCAGAGCCTGTAAGATAAAAGCCCTTGCTGTGAAGTATCTGCGCCAGCGGATACATACCGCTTCCGCCTATGCCGATAAAATGAACGTGCTTTTTTCCTGTAAGGAAATCTTCCATTGTACTCCTGTCCTTTCAGTCAATAGAGTTAATTATATGCGGTCGCTCAGCCGAGTATCATCTTTGCTTTAAGTAAAGCGAGCTGTGTCTTTCCGTCCTCGATTTCGCCGTTCATAACCATTTCAACGGCTTTATCAAGCGGTATCTTCACGACCTCAAGAAATTCGTCATCGTCAAGGTTCTGCTTTCCGCCCTCAAGTCCTGTCGCAAGGTACATATGCGTTATCTCCTGACAGTAGGCCGGTGTAGGAATCATATATCCCATATATCTGAACTGCTTGCAGGTGCAGCCTGTTTCCTCCTGCAGCTCTCTCCTGCCGGCTTCTGCGTGATCTTCGCCTGCGTTGAGCTTTCCTGCGGGAATTTCCATAAGTACCTTCTGGAACGGGTATCTGAACTGTCTTACAAACAGAACATCTCCCTCATCTGTAACGGGAACAACGCCCACACCGCCGCTGTGGCGGATAACATCACGGGATACTATCGCACCGTTTTCAAGCTCCGCCTTATCCGAGCATACGGTGAGAATCTTTCCCTCGTACTTTACTTCACTGTCGATTGTCTTTTCAAATAAATGCATATTGTCCTCTTTTCTGCAGTTTATTCTGCTGTATCATCATCGGATATATCCGCATTTTCGTTGCTTTCATCACTGCCGTTATCTCCCTTGGACAGTTCACTGCTTTCAAGCTGTTCGTCAACCGTTTTTTCTATCGTTCTGATATATGCGTTATGATTTATAACGGTATCAAGCTGTTGCTGTTCGTACAGATGAACATTGGGGTTCGGCTTATATCTGAATACCTTTTTCAGAACGATGTAATATATAACGATAATAAATGCCGCTCCGACCGTGCAGACAACGCCTGCTTTAAGTCCGGGTGTAACATAATTGAATTCTATATTGCATTCGCCTGCAGGTACTTTTATTCCCATCACGCCACGGTTTACCTTTTCTATCTCGGCTTTCTCGCCGTTGATTGTTGCGCTCCAGCCGCTTTCCCACGGTACAGTGAACGTAACGAATCTGTCCTCAGTGAACGAGGAAGTAGCCTTAAAGCCGTTTGCCGTAGGTGTGAACGTATCTACAGCCGTCTTTGCAAGCTCCTGTGCGTCCTTTTCAAATGTATAATAGTTGAAATCGGAATATCTGTCAGGTTCAAGCTCGGGCAGAATATCGCCGTATTTTTCAATCTGTTCATCTGTCAGCACGACAGCACGGGCGAGCATATTGTCACGGTTGCTCTTAGCAATCTTTTCGTACTCGTCATCGGAAATATAGTAGCTGTTCGAATAGCCTATCGGGATATAAGCCTTGTTCTTGAATATAGTAAATCCGTCCTGCTCATCAATCTTTTCAAAGTTCTTGAGATTTTCAAGCAACGTTACCGTATCGCTGTACTCCAGCTTGTAGCTTTGAATAATGAGATATTTTGTGGAATTTACCGAGCGCATAGCGTAATATGATCCGTCGGGATCGGTATTTACCGAACGGTTGAAGCCCATTCCGCTGTAGTACTCAAATGCAGAGCCGGGAAGAATGCTGTGGAAGCTGCGGAAGCCGTACATTCCCCACAGCATATTTGCGTTATTGGTAACTCCGTAGGTTTCTACCCTGTAGAAGCTGTCATCGTCAAGCTCTATCGTAGCGTTTACAATATTGTTGTAATCGCCCACCTTCGGACCTATCGCTCTGCCGTATATCAGCGTGTAGTACGAGAAGCAGAGGCACGCAACCATAGTAAAGCAATAGGATTTTTGCAGGAATTTATTTGTTCTGATCTTCGCTTTGTTTCTTACAAGGAGGAAGCATACTAAAATTGCGGTTATTGCAAGAGCGACGGAAATCCAGAACGGCAGCTTCTCATTAGGCAATTTGAAAAGCTCGGTCACCTTTGTTGTTGTCGTATCTCCCGTGCCGATATCGACTATGTCCTTCGATACCTCAGACGGAAGTATGCCTACCATAGAAATAAGCACCACGGCAAATCCACACCACTTAAGGCCGTACTTCATATCTATCTCGCTGTTTTCAAGGGCATAAGCCGTCATAAAGCAAGCGACAAGTATCGGCATATAGAACCAGCGTGTGTAATAGTTGTTGTTGAAAAGCACGAAGCTGGAATTAAGAACGGGGATAAGCGCAAACAGAAGGCATATCGGCATAAGCCACTTTGCCCAGTGTTTTTTCTTGTACTTGATGAACGATATGACACCTGCCATAGAGAAAAGCGGAAGATATGCCGATACGCTTGCCCATCTTGCCGATGAATCGGGGAAGAAGTTCTGCCTTGCAGGAATATCCGCAGGGAAGAACAGGCTCTGGAAAATCAGTCCGTATCTCTGGGCGGGATTATGGAATACGAGATTCCATCCGTTTAAAGTATTGCTTGAACGGGGCGTATCTATACAGGTCAATATTGCAGGAACAAACATTGCACCTGCAAGCGCAACGCCGATGACCGATTCAAATGCAAGCACAAGGAACGTTTTAACCGTAATCTTGAACTTGGGGTCGGTGAGCCTGCACAGAAAATAAATCACAAGGAAAATACATTCTCCGATAAAGAAGAAGTAGTTTACAAATGCGTTGAGCGCAACAGTAAGCGCAAAGAATACTCTCCTCTTGTTTACTACGGTTTCTTCAAGGGCTATAAGCATAAGAGGGAATACTACCATAGCCTCGTGGAAATGGTTGAAGAACACATTGTACATCGAGAAGCCGGAGAATGCGTACAGCAGTCCGCCGATAAGTGCCGACTGCGGCTTTCTTACAAATCTTCTGATATATGCGAAAGCAAACAGCGAACAGCACGATATTTTAAGCACCAGCAATGGTGCCATAAGATATTTTGCAACCTCCGCCGGGAACGGCATACTCAGCCAGAAGAACGGGCTTCCGAGCGTATAGAACGAATATGAACCGATGAAGTTTGCACCGAGATCCGTCTGCCAGCTCCACATAAAGCTGCCGTTTTTTATTGCCTGATTGCAAAGTGTATAAAAAGGTATCTGCTGAGCGTTATAATCGCCGTAATAGATGAAATATCCGCCGTCTATGAGAACAAACGGCAAAAAGAGTATAACACCCATTATCATTGCCATAAAGAACGCTTTTCGGTAGTATAGCTTTTCAGATTTGTACATTCCGTGTTTCCTTCCGTGATGAAGAATATTTCGGCTGTTTAATACAGCACAGCGCCGTATTTTTCAGCCATAGCCTCCAGCTTTTCAGGCTCTATAAGTGATTTTCTGTCTATTATCGCTCTGCCCTGATACAGCATAAGCGCCATCTTGAGCGAGATCTCGTCATCCGATAAAAACGCTACAGGCAGTGTAGCCATGTGCATATTCCTGCCGAAGTCGATAGCGTCGTCGGGAGAGTTTATGCTTACTGTCAGGACATCATAGCTTTCGCCGCACATCTGTGCAATGTCGTCCTCCATATAAGGACCGCATTCAACCGCAGGCGAGAACTCCGTTGTTTCGGGGTCTAAGAAGAACATCTGGTTTTCGGTCGCCAGTGCAAGAGAGGTATCCTGCTTTTCAACGGGATTTATCTCGGATGCATCAAGAGATGCAAACATTTCACGCAGTGCGGCGATATGCTCTTTTCCCGTACCGCAGCAACCGCCTGCGATCTCAGCGCCGCTCAGAACCGACTTCTTTACGGCGAATGCGAATTCTTCGGGCGATATGCTCTGCCTTTCGCCGTCCTGTTCATATACGGCGCTCGGCTTTACTATAAGAGGAATTTTCGCATACGGAGCAATCTCGGAAATAATATCGGGGCAAAGATCTGCCGAGGTACAGTTAAGACCGAATGCCGATATACCCATAGCCTGCAATACAAGCAAGGTGCACAGCACATTTGTGCCTATTGCGGTTTCTCCGTCCTCGTCAACTTTCATTGTTGCTATTATCGGCTTGTTTTCCTTTTTGCAGGCAAGCACGGCGGCTCTCATATTCCAGAGTGCCGGCACAGTTTCGATAACAAACATATCGCAGTAAGGCGATAAAGCCTTTACCTGCTGTCTGTAGACCGACATTATCTCGGTAAACGTGTAGTCGCCGTAAGGCTCTATGTAAAGTCCCGTTGACGACAGACAGCCTGCAATAAGCGCCTTTTCGTGAAAGCTGTCATAGGTTATCTTTGCGGCGGCGGCATTAAGCTGTTCTGTTTTGTCCTCGGCACCGTATGCCTTCAGATTCTCACGGTTTGCACCGTGTGTTGCGGTGTAGAGTATCTGCGAGCCTGCGTCAAGAAAGCCCTGCTGAAGCTGCGTAAGGGCTTCGGGATGCTCGCAGACAAACTGAGCCGTTGAAACGGTATGGTCGTAGCCGTATTTTTCAAGTCCTGTGCCGGTACCGCCGTCAAGCAGTATCGGCAATCGTATAGGTATATCCTGACTGACGGGATTGCTGTCCATATTGATTCCTTTCTGAAGTTACATTTTTTCGGGTGCATCGACCTTAAGCAGATCGAGCAGATTCTTGAATACTGTCTTTGTGGCAACGCAAAGAGAAAGTCTTGACTGAAGGATATTCTCCTCCTCGCCCTTTATCTTGCAGTTGTCGTAGAATTTGTGGAAAAGCTGTGCAAGGTCGCACAGATACTTTGTTATCTTTGAGGGATTATAATCCTTTGCCGCTTCGTTTATGCAGTTCGGCAGAGCCGCAATATGACGTATAAGCGCAAGCTCTGCGGGATGATTGAAGTTAAGCTCCGATACGGGAATGTTGCTGTAGCCTGTGCCTTCTTCTTCCATACGGCGCAGAATGCTGCATATTCTTGCGTGAGCGTACTGAACGTAGAACACGGGGTTGTTTGAGCTTTCCTCAATGGCAAGCTCAAGGTCAAATTCAAGGTGCGTGTTGGGATCTCTTAAATTGAAGAAGAATCTTGCCGCATCTATCGGTACTTCGTCAAGAAGTGTCGAAAGCGTTATAGCCTTGCCCGAACGCTTTGACAGCTTTACCGTTTCACCGTTTCTGACCAACATTACCATCTGCATTATAACAATATCAAGCTTGCTTGCGTCAACGCCGAGCGCTGTCAGGGCGGCTTTCATTCTTGCGATGTATCCGTGGTGGTCTGCACCGAGAATGTCTATCGCCTTGTCAAAGCCTCTTGTAACGAGTTTGTTGTAGTGATATGCAATATCGGGTACGAAGTAGGTAGGGATACCGTTTGCACGGACAAGAACTCTGTCCTGATCGTCACCGAAATCGGACGCCTTGAACCAGATTGCTCCGTCCTTTTCGTATGTCTGACCCTTTTCTGTCAGCATATCAACAATCTGCTTTACCGCACCGCTCTTGTGAAGCGAGCTTTCTCTGAACCATGTGTCGTATACGATACGGTATTTCGCAAGATCCTTCTCAAGTCCGTCTATGTTGAGCGGCAGAGCATATTCTACCAGTGCGGACTTACGGCTTTCCTCATCTGCGTTTACAAACTTGTCGCCGTTTATCTTATAGAAATTATATGCGTGTTCGATTATGTCAACACCCTTGTAAACGTCCTCGGGCATAGGGAAGTTTTCTTCATCTTCAAATATCTTGCGGCATACGTCATCATCGCCGTATGATGCGATGACATCGGACTTGCTGCCGTCGGCTATCTGCATATATCTTATAGACAGCGATTTGCCGAACTTTTCTATCTGGTTTCCTGCATCGTTTACATAGAATTCACGCTCTACCTCATAGCCGGCAAACTGAAGTACGGAAGATAAGCTGTCGCCGAGTGCGCCGCCTCTTGCGTTGCCGATGTGCATAGGACCTGTGGGATTTGCCGATACGAATTCAACAAGCACTCTCTTACCCTTGCCAAGCTCGGTCTTACCGTAGTCGCTGCCGCTTGAAATAACCTCGCCGACAGTTTCGTTGAACCATAAGGGGCTTATAAAGAAATTCAGAAAGCCGGGTCCTGCAACCTCAATCTTTTCGAATACTGTGCCGTCAAGCACTGCGGCATCGGCTATCATCTGACCTATTGCTCTCGGATTGTTTCTGAGAGCCTTTGCACTTGCCATTGCGGCATTGCAGGAGAAATCTCCGTGTGATACGTCTGCAGGACGCTCAACATTGAAAGCCGGCAGGGGTACTGCCTCTATCTTGCCCTCGGCAACAAGTCTGCCCAGTGCGTTCATTACCGTTTCCTTTACCTGCTGTTTAGCAAGTTCTATCATATTGTTCATCAGTTACACTCCTTGACATTTATAAACATTTCATTTTCCGACATATAGCTTGAATTGATGTCGAGCGTATATTTAAGATATATTTCTCCGCCCGTTTCTTCAAGCTCGTTTCTTATTTCATCAGTGCATACGCCTATCATAAAGTCGCCGAACTCCGTGCCGTAATGGCAGTGGTGCTTCTTTCCTTTTTCTATGAACAAAGAACTGATGGCTTTGCCGCTCCTTGTCATAGTCACCATTTCATCGGTCACCTCAAGCGTCACTGAACTTCCGGCAAAACCGGTAGCCTCGCTTTCATCGTAATACAAACGGAAGCCGTTCTCGGTGCTTTCCATAGCGCCGAATGTAAACAACTCGGTGGAATCCTTATCCTGATCTACCGTCTGCGTACTTTTTATCGTAATACATACGTTCTTTTTCATTTATTATCCGTTGTTCCTTTCAAAGCCTCAATCGAGGTCAACTACAGCGCCGATGAGCATTCTCAGCATTTCCTCGTAGCTGTATGCGCTTTCTGTCACAAGCCTTGTGAATATGCTCTGTCTGTCAAGGCCGGGTATTCCTCTTACACGTCTTACATAGACCTCTCCGTCATTGTCAAGCACCATATCAACTCTTGCAAAGCACTTGCAGGAAAGTGCATCGTATGCGGCTCTTGCTGTCTGCTTTATCTTGTTCTGAGTAAGGCCGTCCAGCTTAGCAGGCACTTTAAACTCAGATGTAGACGCTATATATTCGGACAGCTTATCAATGCTGTCGTCCGTTCTTACAAGTTCGCCTATCGCTACCCGCTCATCGTGATGCTTTGCGCCGAGTACAGCACAGGTAAGCTCTCTGCCTTTAACGGCACTCTCGGCTATGATATAGGGGTGGTGCGAAAAGCTCGCCTTTATCGCTTCTTCGAGCTCCTTTTCATTTTCTGCCCTGCAGGCGCCGACCGATGTTGAACAGCTTGTCGGTGCGGTGTATATCGGGAAGCTCAGCTTGCCGGTTATCTTTTTTATCGCCGCCGTCATATCGTTCATCTCACTGCGGTGCAAGGTTACGTTCTCGATAACCTTTATGTTGCTGTCGGACAGCACAAGATCCATTATGCGTCTGTCGTTGCACAGTGCCGCCGCCGCAAAATCGTTGCCGATGACGGGAAGGCCTGCCAGCTTGCACAAGCCCTGTACCCTGCCATCCTCGCCGTATTTTCCGTGAAGCACGGGGAACACGGCATCTATACGGTGAATCGTGCTTTCGCCGTCGGAAATTATCTTTATAACGCCCTTGTTCGTCATATCTGGGCTTATCACGCACGAACAGCAGTCGCTGTCCTGCTCCCAGCTGCCGTCTTTTATATTCTCATAGCTACCGGGATAAAAAAGCCATCTTCCTGCTCTTGTGATGCCTATTGCAAGCGGCTCAATCTCTTTGGGTAAGGAACTGAGAACGCTGTATGCGGTATGCAGTGAAGCGGCATGGTCAGCGGACGCACCGCCGAACAGCACGGCTATTCTTTTCTTTGCCATAGCTCTTCCTCTTCTTTCGTTCTTTATATGCAATAATACAATTAAGTATATCACATTCTGCTTTCAAGTTCAAGTATTAACGTGTAAATTATAAATAGTATCGGCCTTAGTGGAAGAAAAAAGTAAAATTTCAGATAAAAATATTGACCGTGTGCCGCAGATATGGTAATATTAATGTGCATATATTTTTTAGCAGGCTGCAGAAGAAACTGTACCGCCTATATCAAAAAGAAGAGGTATATTTTAACGTATGGAAATACAATTACTCGTAATAATCATAATAATGATCGCCTGTTCGGCGTTCTTTTCCGCCAGCGAAACGGCACTCACCGGCGCTAACCGCATAAGGCTCAAAAGCATGGCTGAAAACGGCTCTAAGGGCGCTAAAATGGCGCTTAAACTGCTTGACAGATACGATAAGGTTATCACAACAATACTTATCGGCAACAACATAGTAAACATAACCGCATCTTCACTCGGTACAATACTTGCGACAGCAATAGTAGGTCCTGACAATGCGGCACTCGTATCAACAGTGGTATTGACGCTTGTGATACTCACATTCGGTGAGGTAATGCCGAAAAGCCTTGCGAAAGACCACTCGGAAGGGATGACGGTCGCAACGAGCGGAATAATCACATTCCTTACATTCATATTCACTCCCCTGTCGGCTTTATTTATACTGCTTAAAAAGCTTGCAAACAAGCTGTTCGGCAACAAGAAGGAGGTTACCGTAACAGAACAGGAGCTTATGGCTATAATAGACGAAATCGAGGACGAGGGCGTACTTGAAGAACAGGAGCGTGACCTTGTGAAGTCTGCTCTTGAATTTGACGAAACGGTAGTTGATGAGATAATCACTCACCGTGTAGACGTCATTGCGGTCGATGTAAACGAAGATATTGAAACAGTAAAGGAAACCTTCATCAACGAGGAATATTCAAGACTTCCCGTTTACGAAGGCTCTATCGACCATATAATCGGCTTTGTGAGTCAGAAAGACTTTTTCAAGAAATATCTTACTAAAAAAGATGACGAAACGTTCTTACTGCGTGATATAATGCAGGAGATCCACTATGTTCCTCATCTGATGAAGATAAGCGATATAATGAAGCAGATGCAGAAGGACAAGGTACATATGGCTGTCGTACTCGACCAGTACGGCGGAACGCTCGGTATAGTCACTCTTGAAGATATACTCGAACAGCTGGTCGGTGAAATATGGGACGAGAACGATGAGATAATCGCCCCTGTCACATTCGTATCGGAAAACGAGTTCAACGTCAACGGCGATGTATCGCTGACCGCTTTCAAGCGTTACTGGCATAACCGCACGGGAGATAGTCCGAAAATAGACGGCAACGCAAAAACCGTCGGCGGCTGGGTGCTTGAGCTTTTCGGAAAAATCCCTGAAACAAACGAAAGCGTTACAACAGACGATTTCAGAATAACGGTTCTTAAAGTCAGCGAAAGAAGAATAGTAAAGGTACGCCTTACCGTAATTCCCAAATCCGAAAATAAGGAATAATATGCGTGTACTGTTTATAGTCTGCGCCGTACTTGGTACTGTCGGCATATGCGGACTTCTTGTAATGCTTCTGTTCTTCAGGCTGAAAATAAATCTAGGCTTCAGACTGCCGAAGGGCAGGACTATACCGATCGAGCAGTTTATTCCTCAGGGGATATACGGATATGCGGTATTTACCGCTGTATTCGGATATTTCGGGCTGATGATGCTGCAGCTTTCACTGCCGTGGTACTTCATAGTTCCCGCCGATATTGCTATGGGCTTTATTGTGAACTTTATCGGTATGCACTTTCTTTCTCCTGCCGTGAAAAGTTTTGTGAACGGCAAAGCGCCGAAACCCGACGATCTTACGGGATATGAGGCTGTCGCACTTGAAAATATAGCAGGGAGCGGCTACGGGAAGGTTCGGATGAAATATAACGGGCTGAATTACCGTTTTGACGCAATATCCGTATATCACACGGATATTGAATCGGGCGAAAAGGTCGATATAGTTACAGGCGAGGACGAATTGCTCTTTGTCCAGAAAAAAGATGAGATATACAAAGTTCTTGACGAAGAAAAAACGCCTGTAACAAAAGCAGAAACCGACATTACACCCGAGCCGAAAAGAAAAAACGACAGCTTTGTAAGCTCTAAAGAAATCAATAATAACCGAAAGGAAGAATAAAACTTGTTCTCAAAGGAGATAACAACTACTGCGGAGGACTACCGCACATTAGTAAAATTCACCGAATACTCGCTCAAAAAGTCGAATAACATTCTGTTTATCGCTATGGCGGTACTTGCTGTGGCATCGCTCGTTATCGGGCTTGCGGGAATAATTCCGCTGTATATTTCGGCGGCTGTATGCCTTCTTTGCGTTGCGGTAATCCTTGCCGATGTTCTTATCATTTCAAAGAAAGCAAAGGACGGTATAAAGTACGGCAAGGTGGTACTTAACGCAAAGCGTACCTTCAGCTATGATGCGGCATCGGTAAGGGTGTTCGGCGGAAGGACAGCTACCGATATAAACGCACAGTGGGATACGATTTTCAAGATATACGAGATCGAAAAGTGCTTTATAATCTATTTCAGATATAACCTTGCGTTCTGCCTGCCGAAAAATCAGCTTACACCGCAGGAAACGCTGGATGTAAGAAACTATTTTATAAAGAAAATGAACGGAAGGTTCGTCAAAAAATGCCAATAAAACAGGAGGACGGTATTATGTTGAAGAAGCTCAAAAAGCAGGTGCTTGAAGCAAATCTCCTGCTTCCGAAATACAACCTTGTAACATTCACATGGGGCAACGTATCGGGGATAGACCGTGAAAGAGGACTTGTAGTAATAAAGCCATCCGGCGTTGAATATGACGGTATGACGGTAGACGATCTTGTTGTAGTAACTCTTGACGGCGAGAAGGTCGAGGGCGATTTAAGACCGTCAAGCGACACGCCGACACATCTTGAACTGTACAAGGCATTTCCTAACATCGGCGGTATAGTTCATACGCATTCTCAGTGGAGTACGACCTTTGCGCAGAGCGGACTTGATATTCCTGCGCTCGGCACAACGCACGGCGACTATTTCTACGGCGCTATACCCTGCACCGACAAGATGACGCCCGAAGCTATCGGCGGCGAATACGAAAAGGAAACAGGCACGATAATCATTGATACGTTCAAAAAGCGTAACATCGATCCCGATTCCGTACCTGCAGTAAACGTACACTCTCACGGACCTTTTGCCTGGGGCAAGGACGCAATCGACGCTGTACACAATGCGGTCGTGCTTGAAAATGTCGCAAAGATGGCTATGTTCAACCTTCTGCTTGACAGGAATATCGAGCCTATGCAGCAGGAGCTTCTTGATAAGCACTATCTGAGAAAGCACGGCGCTAACGCATATTACGGACAGAAATAACAGCTTTGGGGGAATAATATGAATATTTACTGCCTATCGGGAGGCGAGCTTTATAATATTGAAAACGGCAAGGAACACCTCGTTCACTGTGAGCGTGTGGAGAGCTACCGTGACGCAGTGCGTAAGATGAAGGCTCGTGATGAATGGAAAACCACCGGCAAAGGTGCAAAGTTCATGGGCGTTGAGCAGAAGGAATACGGCGAAAATGAAGCATTCGATATGCTCAAGGGCATCGGTTCGTGCGGCGACAGGCTGATATACACGACTTTTGCGGATAATGTCGGCGGTATGTACTTCAAGGACGGCGAGGGAGAAAACTATATTTTTGCAAACCGTGAAGAAATAATCAATGATATTGACTGCTATGACGGGAAGTGCGTAGTCAGTGCAGGAAACGGGTATTACGAAAATCACATTGCCCTTGTCGATACGAAAAGCGGCAGCTTTGAACAGCTCACAGAAGGGTTTACCAGCGAAACGCACCCGTTTATTTCACGCAGGAACAGCGATATAATCTACTATACGGCTATGGGATTTGCGACAAACGGCGGAGGAGAGATTGCGGAAAAAAGCCCGTGTACGATATGTCTTTTCGATACACGGAGCGGAACAATAGACGAATTTATCGCAGAGGAAGGATTCGACTGCATAAAACCGCAGGACGATGCCGACGGAAACATATACTACATACGCAGAAAATACGTTCCGACAAAGCAGAAAAGCAATCTCGCAATGGATATACTGATGTTCCCTGTCAGGATAATCAAGGCTATCGGCGGATTTTTAAGCGTGTTTTCAATGGCGTTCGGCGGAGAACCTTTGCGTACCGGCGGTAAAAATCCCGCAAAGAGCAAAGCCGCAGATGAGCGTGAAGCCTTCATCGAGGGAAATCTGATAAAAGCCGAAAAACAGCTGAGCGGTGACGCAGACGACGGTATAATCCCATCGGACTGGGAGCTTGTAAAGCGTGATAAAAACGGTAACATAACCGTTTTAAAAAAGCGGATAATGGATTACAGACTGCTTTCAGACGGAGATATTCTCTATTCAAACGGAAGCCGCATAGGAATGCTGTCGGGCGATAAAAACACAGTTGTGTGCAAGATAAAATACGCTAATTCGATAACCGTAACCGAATAAGGCACAAAAAGCCGCCGTGCAGATAGCACGGCGGCTCTCGTTATTAAGCATCACAGATTACTTAACGATATACTTGTCAAGCTCAGCCATAAGCTCATCGCAATCATCGCTGTGAACACGAAGCTCGAGGGGCTTTGAAAGATCCAGGCTGAAGATACCCATTATTGACTTTGCGTCAATTGCATATCTGCCGCTTACAATGTCAACATCATAGTTGCACTTTGTAACTGTTGTTACGAAATTCTTAACGTCTTCAATAGTATTGATTCTGATATTAGCTGTTTTCATACAAAAAACCTACCTTTCATATTTCAGGTCAAATTTCGGCTCCTGACCGATTGATTTCATTTTACCAAAATGTAAGGCGGTTGTCAATTGCTTTTAACTGATTTTACTTAATTTTTTCAATCGGAGATAACCGTTAGCCTGATTTCCCGTTTTCGCCTTATCACTGTAAGTGCTTATCGCTCCTTACAGCTATATAATAACACATTTCACGATACGGTCAAGAGTATTATTGTCAAAAAATCGCCACAGCTTGCAAATTTCGTAATAATAAAGTATAATTAGGCTGTCGGGAGTTTAGTTTTGGTGAAACTAACCACAATTTATTATGGAAGTGATATTATCAGATATACCGTACAGACCTTCGGATGCAAGGTCAACCAATATGAAAGCGCTTCGGTAGCAAAGGCTATGGACGAACACGGATACGAGAAAACAGACGATATTTTCACGGCGGATATTGTTATAATAAACAGCTGTTCGGTGACGGAAAACAGCGACAAAAAAGCGAAACAGCTTATTAACAGGATAAAAAGCAGCGACCCTATGAAGATAGTCGTGCTTACGGGCTGTTTTCCGCAGGCTTTTCCCGAAACGGCTTCAAAGCTGTCAGCCGATATAGTAACGGGTACCGAGCATAAAGACAGCATTGCGGATATGATAGACGTTTTTACCGGCAACAAGGTAAAGCAGGTTGCCATACCGCCAAGACCCGTTAAAAAGCAATATGAAAAGCAGAAAAACGCCGATATGGGCAAGACAAGAGCATTTATAAAGATTGAGGACGGCTGTGACAGATTCTGCAGTTACTGCATAATACCTACCGCCAGAGGCTCTGTAAGGTCACGTTCCTTGCAGGATATAACCGAGGAAGTAAGGTTTCAGGTATCGTGCGGTCATAAGGAGATGGTGCTTGTCGGCATCAACCTTTCCTGCTACGGTCAGGAAATCGGGCTGAGGCTTGCGGACGCAATAGAGGCGGTATGCTCGGTGGACGGAGTGGAGCGTGTACGTTTGTCATCGCTTGAGCCGGAGCTGCTGACAGATGAGGATATAGCAAGAATGGCGGCGCAAAAGAAGCTATGTCCGCATTTCCATCTGTCGCTCCAGTCCGGAAGCAGTGCTACATTGAAGCGTATGAACAGGCATTATACGCCCGATGAATACTATGATATAGTCCTGAGGCTGCGAAAAGCGTTTCCCGATTGTGCGATAACTACCGATATTATGGTAGGGTTTGCAGGGGAAACCGACGAAGAATTCCAAGAATCCTGCGAATTTGCCCAAAAAGTCGGTTTTGCGGCAATGCACGTTTTTACCTACTCGATAAGAGAGGGTACAGCGGCGGCAAGACGCACAGACCACGTTGCACACGATATTGCCGTAAAGAGATACCACGCTATGAGCAGCCTTGCAAAAAAGCTGAAAGAGGAATATTTCCGCTCGTGCGTGGGAAAGACGGAAAAGGTGCTTATTCAGCGCAGGGAAAGCGAAGAATACGCAAACGGCCTTACCCCGCAGTACGTTCCCGTGCGCATATACGGCAGTGACGCAAACAGGCAGGATATAATTACTGTACAAATTACAGGAGCATCGGGCAGTGATTTTTGTGTCGGAGAAGAAATAAAATGCTTGTAATCGGGCAGATATTGTAGTATAATTAAAAGGTATTGATAGTTTTGTGCCTTTACACGCTTGCAAAAGCCTGTGGCACTATCACAAAAAACGACGGAGGAAGTTTATGTCAGTTTATCGCATTTATGTGGAAAAGAAACCGCAGTTTGCCGTTGAGGGAAAAGCTGTTCTCTCAGACCTTAAAACCGCACTTCAGATTAAAGGTATCAAGGATGTGCGTATCGTAAACCGTTACGATGCAGAGGGTATCACAAAGGAGAATTTCGAAAAAGCTACTCCCACCGTATTCTCAGAACCGCCTGTTGACGATGTTTATTATTCACTGCCTGAGATTGAGGCTGATGAAAAGATGTTCGCAACCGAGTTTTTACCCGGTCAGTTCGATCAGAGAGCAGACTCAGCCGCTCAGTGTATACAGATGCTGTGTCAGGGCGAACGTCCCACGGTTAAATACGCAAAGCTGTATATCCTTAAGGGCGATATTTCAGATGAGGATTTTACTAAGATAAAGCACTATCTCATAAATGCCGTAGAAGCAAGAGAATGCGGCTTTGAGCAGTATGAAACGCTTGATGTAAAGTATGATATTCCGAAGGATGTAGCTGTGCTTGACGGATTTATCGGTCTTTCCGAAGACGAGCTTGCTCAGTTTATCAAGAAGTACGCACTTGCTATGGATCTTGGCGATATAAAGTTCTGTCAGGAATATTTCAAGAAGGAGCAGAGAGATCCTACCCTTACCGAAATCAGAATGATAGATACATACTGGTCGGATCACTGCCGTCATACAACATTCGGAACAATAATCGACAATGCGAAGATTGACGCTCCCTACATTGCCGAAACTTACAAGGAATACAAGCTCGACAAGGAGGAGCTTGGCAGAAGCGCAAAGCCTGTCTGCCTTATGGATATTGCGACCGCCGCAGTAAGAAAGCTGAAAAAAGACGGTCTTCTCCCCGACCTTGACGAGAGTGAAGAAATAAATGCCTGCTCCGTAAAAATAACCGTTGACGTTGACGGCAAGGACGAGCAGTGGCTTCTTATGTTCAAGAACGAAACACATAACCACCCCACTGAGATCGAACCTTTCGGTGGTGCGGCAACCTGCCTCGGCGGTGCTATAAGAGATCCGCTTTCGGGTCGTTCTTACGTTTATCAGGCTATGCGTGTAACGGGTGCTTCGGATCCCCTGCTCCCTGTTGACAAGACGATCCCCGGCAAGCTCCCTCCGAGAAAGATAACAACAACAGCCGCACAGGGCTATTCGTCATACGGTAACCAGATTGGTCTTGCAACAGGTCACGTTGCTGAAATCTACGACCCCGGATATATGGCTAAGCGTATGGAGATAGGTGCTGTAATCGGTGCTGCTCCTGCTGAGAACGTTGTCCGTGAACGCCCCGTCCCCGGTGACATAATCATCCTGCTCGGCGGCAGAACAGGCCGTGACGGTTGCGGCGGTGCTACAGGCTCATCAAAGTCGCACAGCGTTGAATCGCTCGAAACCTGCGGTGCTGAGGTTCAGAAGGGTAACGCTCCCGAAGAAAGAAAGCTCCAGAGATTATTCCGTGACAAGAACGCAACAAAGCTGATAAAGCGTTGCAACGACTTTGGTGCAGGCGGTGTTTCCGTAGCTATAGGCGAGCTTGCTGACGGTCTTGAAATCGACCTCAACGCAGTTCCCAAGAAGTACGACGGTCTTGACGGAACAGAGCTTGCCATCTCCGAGTCGCAGGAAAGAATGGCAGTTGTAGTTGACAAGAACGATGTTGACAAGTTCATCGCTCTTGCAGGCAAGGAAAACCTTGAGGCTACTCCCGTTGCGGTAGTTACCGAAAACCCCAGACTCAAGATGAACTGGAACGGCAAGACTATCTGCGACATTTCAAGAGAATTCTTAAATTCAAACGGTGCGGAAAAGCACACGGATATATATGTTCCCGCTCCCACAGTCAGCTACTCTACAGGCAGACACAACACTAAGGAAGAATGGGAAAAGCTCGTTACCGACCTTAATGTATGCTCACAGAAGGGTCTTGTACAGCGCTTTGACTCAACGATCGGTGCAGGTACTGTACTTATGCCTTATTCGGGCAAGACACAGCAGACACCCGTACAGGCTATGGCGGCAAAGCTCCCCGTACTTTCGGGCAACACAAAGACAGCTTCCATAATGGCATGGGGCTTTGATCCTTTCGTAAGCCGTCAGTCACCCTATCACGCAGCCGCTCTTGCAGTAGTCGAGAGTATGGCAAAGGTAGTTGCCGCAGGCGGTAAGAGCGAAAAGTGCTGGCTCACATTCCAGGAATATTTTGAACGTACACAGGGCGATCCTGAGCGTTGGGGCAAACCTTTTGCCGCACTTCTCGGTGCATATAAGGCTCAGATTGCACTCTCAAGCGGTGCTATAGGCGGCAAGGACTCAATGTCGGGTACATTTGAACATATAGATGTTCCGCCCACGCTCGTTTCTTTCGCAGTTTCAACTGCAAAGTCAGACAAGATAATTTCCGCTGAATTCAAGCTTCCCTGCAGTGATATTTACTACATTGCACCTGCATACGATGAAAACGGTATGCCTGACTTTGACAGCGTCAAGAAGGTATTTGCTACAGTAGAAAAGGCAATTGCCGACGGCACTGCCCTGTCAGTATGGACTTTGGCTCACGGCGGTATTGCAGAAGGTATCTTCAAGATGTCGCTCGGTAACAGAATCGGTGCAAAGCTTAAAGCTATGGACGATGAAAAGCTGTTCGGTCTGCACTATGGTGCATTCATCATCGAGGCTAAGGGTGCAATAGAGGGCGCAGAGCTTATCGGCGAAACAGTGAGCGACTACACGATTACGGCAGGCGATGTCAAGCTCGACATTGCAGATCTTGAGAAGAAGTATGACGCTGTTCTTGAGCCTATCTTCAAGAATTCGCTCCCCGAAATGCCGAGGCCCGTATCGGTTGCTTATGACAAGGGCTGCGATCTTCTCACAAACAAGGCTCCCGGCACTATTGCAAAGCCTAAGGTACTTATCCCCGTATTCCCCGGTACTAACTGCGAATACGATATGGCTGCCGCATTCAACAGATACGGCGGTGAAGCTGAAATATTCGTTATCAGAAACCTTTCTGCAAAGAATATGGAAGACAGCGTAAACGAATTTGCAAAGAGAATCGAAAACAGCCAGATGATAGCTGTTCCCGGCGGTTTCTCAGGCGGTGACGAACCCGAAGGCTCGGCTAAGTTCATCAACGCATTCTTCCGCAATCCTAAAATCAAGGATGCCGTAGAGAATATGCTCTATGCCCGTGACGGCCTTATGATTGGTATATGCAACGGCTTCCAGGCTCTTATCAAGCTCGGTCTTGTGCCTTTCGGCAAGATAGTTCCTCTGTCAAGCGAAAGCCCCACGCTTACATATAACACCATAGGCAGACACCAGTCACAGCTTGCTCTTACTAAGATTTGCACCAACAAGTCACCGTGGCTTATGCACTGCAAGGTTGGCGAGGTTTACAACATACCGATTTCGCACGGCGAAGGACGTTTTGTAGCAAGTGACGAGGTTATCGCAAAACTTATCGAAAACGGTCAGATTGCTACTCAGTATGTTGACCTTAACGGCGAGCCTACAATGGATCTTGCATACAATCCCAACAGCTCAATGTGCGCTATCGAGGGTATCATTTCTCCCGACGGCCGTGTACTCGGTAAGATGGGTCATACAGAGCGTATAAGCTCAGATACCTGCGTTAATGTCGACGGCAACAAGGAACAGCTTCTGTTCAAGGGTGGCGTTGACTACTTCAGAATTTAACATTAAAACCGCATAAAATCTGCCCTGCAACGTATTCAGAACGTTGCAGGGCATTTTTGTGTGCAAAAATACAGAGCAGACTTTCGTCTGCTCTGCGATGTTTTTACTTACTTATTCTTTCTTTTTCTTGCCTTATAAGTTACAGGAACTGCTCCGCCGGCAACAGCCGCTACCGCAATCCAGACGGCAAGTGACGATGCACCTGTTTTGGGGTTTCTCTTTCCGAATTCTTCGGGAGCTTTTTCAAACGCACAAGCTATACACTCATAATGGCCTATACCAGGCTCTGTTGCGGTAGGTTCTTTATCTACCACCCACTTGAACTCGTGATCGTCAAGATCGATTATATTGCCATTATCATCAACGTGCCAGTGCTTATTCTCATCGTGTTTCCATTCCTTCTTACTGCTGAACTTAGGAAGTGCTTTCTCCTCCTTTATGCCGCAAACGCTGCAGGCTCTGCATGCTTTACCCTCAGATGTGATTGTCGGCTCAACGAGAGTTTTCCACTCGGACCAGTCGTGTCCCTTCGGCGAAAGCTCCTTTATATCTTTTCTTTCATCGCAATTTCTGCAATGTACAGAATCCTCGCCTTGCTCAGTACATGACGGTGCAATATCAACAGTACGGGAATCCTCCCATTCGTGCGCCGGCTCTATAATTCCGGTCTGTTCGAAACCGCAATGGATACAAGCGTGTTTCTTAACGCCGTTTTCAGTACAGGTTGAAGGCGTTACTACCTCCCATTCGCCGTAGGTGTGATCTGTAACGGGAATAACCGTTGAATCCTTTGTTGCGTCACAGCGTGAGCAATGGATGGATTTAGAGCCTTCGGTCGTGCAGGTAGGTTCCTTGTCTATCGTGTAATCCTCTTCCCACTCGTGAGCGTCCGAATCTATATCGGTATCTTCATATTCAGTGTATCCGCAGGTCTCACATTTTCTTGTTTTCTGACCGCCTGCAACACAGGTAGAGTCTTTTGATACCGTCCACTCACCGAATGAATGTCCTGTCGGTTCGATCTCGGTTACATCCTTTGTCGCATCACATCTTGAACAATGTATCGACTTTGAGCCGGGCTGTGTACAAGTAGGCTTTACATCTATTGTGTATTCGGCATTCCAATCGTGTCCGAGCGGTGATGTGTCACGTTCCTCTTCTCCCTTGCATACGGAGCAGATACGCTTTTCCTTACCGCCTGTTGTGCAGGTTGCAGGTTTGCTTTCTTTCCACTCGCCAAATGTGTGACCGCTTGGAGCGCCGTTTTCAAATACAAGCGTTGTGTCATCCGTGTGCGCTCCGCATTCGCACGAATAGAAATACTTGGCAGGATTTACGCAATCTGCAGGAACTGCAAGCGTATTCTCATTTACGGTCTTTATATCAAATATATGATTTACTTTATTGATTTTTGTCTGACAGTTCTTACAAAGATTATAGTGTCCGGTAAGATCGGAATAATGCAGTTTACCGTCACTCTCGTGTTCAACCTTATAAGTCAGCGTGAAACGTGCCAGAGCCTTATCCTGAGTGCCTGCAGACACATCCGCATAAGCGGTTCTGTCTGTTATAACGATGAAATCTTCGGTATAAGTTCCTGCGGCTAAATTGCTGTCGGGCTTAACTGTGAATGTTGCCGTTGCGCCCTTTTCAAGCTTTGAAGAGCCGTCATCGGCAGTACCCCATTCATTGCCGGCAGTATATGATACTGTGAACGAAGAAGTATCAGTTATGGCACCGCTCACTTTATTAAGGTCGGATTCCTTTACTACTCTGTACTTTGCTATAGAACCGCCCTCTGTGACTTTCAGCTTGAGCGATACTGTCTTTGTCGGGTTGTCGTTATCAAAATCTGTACCGATGTCAACAGTTGACACGGAATTGTTTTCACTGTCTGTTACAGATATTTCAACATCTTTAAGACTTGCGTCTGCAGTCACGATAAGGTTGCGATCAACCGAAAGTGCTATGAACTCACCTGTCGTGCTGTCAAACGTGTACATATTGTCAGGTATCGCATTACCGTCAATATCTGTTACCTTAACGCCTGAGAAACGGTATTCATCGGGGTTGTTCAGAGCAAATACAAGCCTTGAAGAAACTCCTCTCATAGCAAAGACGTTTCCGTCCGATACGGTTGTTTCAGCCGTATTATTTGCCATTACGCAATAAGGCATTACATTTACGCACGGCTCGCTGTCATCTATTATTTCACCGTCACCGCTGCGGACAATATTAAGTCTGTTTGATTCCGATACTATTGTGTCGGGGCCGGCAACATCGATTAAAGTATTTCCGTCCGACAGCTTTATTTTATAGCCGGTTTCCGCAATGCACTTACCGCCTGCTAAATCCAGCGTATATCCGGCACTGTAAGCAGGCGTCAACCTGCGGATAATGCCGCCGTTCGTCTTTGTTATCTGTGCCGCATTGTCTGCTTTTGTGATACTGCCGTTTGTGAGTATCGTACCGTTATCAACAGACAGAGTGCCTGCTACGGAAATGTCGCCGTAGGTTTCAATAACAGTGCCGTCAGCTACCTTCGCCGTTCCTTTACCGATTATATCAAGCTTTGCATTTTCGTAACCGTTCACAGAAAGAAGCTTAAAATCGCCCGAAATATCGTCTGCATCGGAAGCATCAAGTTTATTGACATTGAGAATACCGTTTACGGCGTATATTCCGCTTACCGATGTTCCGTGATTTCCCGGATTGCCTTTATAATTATCCTGTTGTTCAGACGGTGCATAGGTATTTGTACCGGGGTTTCCGCCTCTGCCGGCTGTAACGTTAAGTCTGCCGCCATTAAGATACACCTTTGTATTATCGGTTATAGCCGTACCGCCGTTACCGCCGTTGCCGCCAATGCCGTAATACGATTCATTTGTATCGTAGTTAGTGCCATAGCCTGCATCGCCGCCTTTACCACCATTGCCGCCGATAACAGTTACAGTGCCGCCTGCAACCGTGAACGACGAAACATTTACCGCATCTTTGCCGTCCTCACCGTTCTTTCCGTTAGCCTCATCGGAACCGCTATTCGTCGTACCCCACCCGCCATCATCGCCTGTGGCTCCGATAAAGCCAATAACACCGCTTGCGCTTTCACTCTCACTATAAAAAGTTATTGTTGCGTCTGTGCCGGCAATACCGTTCACTACACTTACCTCTGCACCGTTCTTGAGTATGACATTTACATTTCCTTTAATTTCTACAGGATTATATATTTTTTTATTGTTGTCATAATCATAGGTTGTTGTGATGATATTAACGATACCGTCAGCCACATACCACGTTTCTTTACCGGCAGTGCCCCATGCAGTATCAGTTGAAGCTATCCTTGTATAATCAGTTACCGTTCCGCTTATAACCGTACCGTCTGCAGACAGTCCGTAATAACTCACCGCTTCATCGGCAATTGCATTTATCGCCGTAAAGGACAGCGATCCGACTGCAAGGACGGCAGATGTTGCTATGCAAGTTATGATTCTGGTTGAAAATTTTCTTTTCATTTGTCTCTCCTTATCCGGGAAATTTCAAGTAACGATATGCGTTACTTATCTATCATACAATTGTAACATTCCATAAAGAGAATTTCAACAAATATGGCACGAACGGTCAAAAAATGGCGGCGAATGGTATAATTACCTTCGCCGCCTGACTATAATGAATGATTTACTTATCAAAACCGAGCAATTTCTTCGTTCCTGCTTTTTCAAGCGCAACTGTCAGAAGCACACCTGCTATAAGCCCTACAGCACCCTGTATTGCGTTTCCTAAAATGCCTGCCGCCGCTGTTGCTACGTTGCCGTAAAGTATAATAGCATAAACGAAGTAGCCTGCCACCATAATTATTTCTGCCACAGCGCCGCCGATTACCTTGCCGACAAGCGACTTGAAATAAGAGCCGTTCATAAAGCACTTAGCAATGTAGAATGCCGCTACCGCCATAAGTGCCTTGATTATCAGCGTTGCAGGCGCATAATAAGCATAACCCGTAAGCAGATCCGCCATCGCAGAGCCTATACCTGCCGCCGCAACTCCCCACGGCGAGCCGATAAGCCATACCGATGTAAGTACCATTACATCACCGAGATTTACATAGCCCTTTGTAAGCGGCATAGGTATCTGTACCACCATTGTCGCAACACAGGTAAGTGCGGCAAGCACAGCCGCCGTAACCATTAATGTGAGATTTTTTGTCTTTACCATTTCTTTTTTCTTCTTTCTTTTGTATTTGGCTTATTTGCCTTTTTTCATATCATTGGCGGAGTAAACGACCTCCGCATAGATAGCCGCAATAATTCTGTACAGCTCAACCGGTATCGTTTCACCGCTGTTGAGCATTACAAGAAGCGCCGCCGTGCTGTCGTCACGATAAACGGGAACGCCGTTCTCGTCTGCGATATTTATAATCTTCTTTGCAAGCTCGCCAAGGCCGGACGCTACCACGACCGGAGCATAGTTAAGGTCGGGATTGTACTTAAGCGCCGCCGCAGCCTGCTTTCCTAAATTACGCTTGGACATTAAGACCCTTCCTCCTGTCAATTATTTTCGGGAAAACCTCTGTCAGCACATGAGGCTTTCTCAGCACCGCAGTTTCAAATTTTGCGGGCTTATAGCCGATATTCCTTATTATAAGGTCAATCTTATCGCTAAGCTTTTTTATCTTGAAGCCGAACTTTTCTGGATAAAGAAGCGACAGATTGATGTTTTCGCCCAGTGCGTACATATCGACCTCAAAACGTCCTATAGATTCAACGTCAAATGTCAGGAACAAGTGATAATTCTTCTGTCCGACAGGCGTATTGTTGGGGTTATTCTCGTCATTATCGACCCACAGCTCGCCGAATGCCTTTGTATCCTCAATCTGCAACGGCAGGATATAGTGTGCAAGAGGCGTGAATACCCCCGGTGCATTGAGAAGGCTCTGCAGAAGATTTGACGCATTGAAATCGTCCAGCGACTGAATAGCCTCGTGATTTATATTCTTACCGATAAAATCGGTCAGCTTATCAAGAGTAGACGGTGCGGAAGGGATATTGCTCGAAGGCGGCAGTTCCTTACGCTGTGCCATCTCGTTTACTATATTGGTGAAAAACTCAAAAAGCGTGTCACGCTGAGGTATATCCGGCATTTCACGGAGAATCTCGTTGAGATAATCGACAAGTGCCGCCATATCCTTGATCCCCTGAAAATCACGATGCACCGCTGGAATAATCTGTCGGCTGTCAGTGCCTGTCAGCATCGCCATTATTATATTCTTAAGTGTCTGCAATCCGGATTGTTTTCCTTCATCAAACGGCGATGTCAGAAATTCCAGCTTATCCTTAGATAAATCCAGCTCCGCAAGATAGCTTTCATCGGATAAATGCGACTTAATGAACAAAGACAGAGATAATTTTTCAGCTTTATTGTCAAAAATGCTTAAATAGTCTTGATTTTCAGACTGATTTAGTGTATTATTATAACTATCAGGAATATCCGACATCTCGCTGAGCTGTTTTTTGCTGAAAATCTTTTTAAGAAGATTTCCAAATGCAACAGACAGTTCCCTACGCATATCGTCAGACGGAATATATGCAAGGAGATTTGCAAAGCTCTCCTTGAGCATACCGTTGTTGGTATTGTAGCGTGAAAGATTATGTATTATGAGCGGAATGAACGTCTGTGTTCTTTCATCGTTCAGAAGACTTGCGGAAACGTCCTTCAGCAGTGCGAGCGTTTCACTCTTGAGCGGCTCGAACATATCAGCCGCACTACTGCTCTTCCATTGTGAAGACAAATCGGAGAGCTTACGGGAGAGCGACTCGTTCGGTGAAAAATATTCGGACAGGAATTTGAGATTTGCACCGAGTGCATTAAGTATCTCCTGCTTGTTTGACGAATAGTTGAGTGCTTTCAGTAGCTGACCGATACTTTCTTTTATATCGGGGCTTGTGGTGGTCTTCAGGATACCGTGGAGCAGCTTGTAAAACTCATCACCGCTGAACATCGTGTTCTGCTTTTCCTGGTTCTGAATCTCACGGACCAGCTTTTCGGGAGCAAGATAAAAGCTCTTGATAAGCTCATCCATATCGTCGTAAAGCTCTGTGTAACCGTTGATCATCGTCTGCTCGAGCAGATCCGAGCTTAACAGGTTCTTGAGCGTTTCGACCGCCATAGTGGGATCTTTTATCTGAACAGTAAGCGGAGCGAGATTCTTTCTGCCCATCATCATAGCGGCGGCGGAATCGTTATCCTGCGCCGTAGATGCTTTGATAGGCTGAGCAAGCTCGACCATATCAAACGGTTCTATATTACCGTCATACTGCCGGTTAGTGAACGAATAGCTCTTACTGTTGGAAACAGGAGCCGTAATCTGTGGAATGTTGGGCATATATATTTCCTTTCAGATGCACATTTTAAAACCGTGCATCGCATTGCTTGACTTTAAGTTTAGCACATTTCAAGGGATTTATCAATATCAATCTTACGATTGTAAAATAAAAAAATCAGGGAAAGGCGGTTTTGTATATGGCAAAGGTTGAACCCGGCATGGAATCCATGCTCGAAATGTACATATTTGAAACCAATACGTTGCTTGAACAGCTCGATGAAATTCTTCTCAGAACAGAGGATGCAAATGTATTCTCGCAGGAGGATATCAACGAGATATTCAGAATAATGCACACAATCAAAGGCTCGTCTGCAATGATGGGATTTGAAAATCTCCAGCATCTTGCGCACAAGGGCGAGGATATGTTCTTTGTAATAAGGGAGAAGCCCGAAATTGCGAAGGATGCACATTTTGTATATGAACTTATATTTGAGGTTTCCGATCTATACAAGGCTGAAATCGAGTATATACAGAATTCGGGGGATGACGACTATACGCCTACCGACTTCTCGGAAACGTTCAAAAAGCTCGAAGACGCAACGGAAAGATTAAAGGCAATGGAAAGCGGTGCCGCTCCTTCGGAAAGCGCTCCTGCGGAAAGCACTCCTGCGGCAAAGCAGGAAGCATCTGCCGCTCCTGCAGGAAGCAACGTTGAGGGAAGCATGACCGTCCGTGTATTCTTCGAGGACGGCTGTAAGATGGAGAACCTCCGTGCTTTCCTTCTGCTGACAAAGATAAAGGATGTTGCCGAAGTTATCAGCTGTACTCCTCCCGATGTTGAATCCAATGCGGATACGGCAAAGGATATTGTCGAGAACGGTTTCCTTGTGACCTTCAAGGGCTTTGACGGAGACAATGATACGGTAATTAAAGCTATAGAAGGTGCAGTCAACGTTGAGTCTTACGAAATAATAGACACACCGTCTGCGGCACCTGCCAAAGAAAAGCCTGCTCCCGCACCGGTTAAAGAGGCTGCCCCCGTTGCCGCCCCTGCAAAGACGGAGGAAAAGCCGCAGGCTCAGCCTGCTCCTGCAAAGCCTGCCGCAAAGAGTGCGGTCACAAAGGCTCAGGAGGACATTAAAAAGGCTAACGGCGGTCAGAAGCATAGCCTTATCAGCGTAAACCTGTCAAAGCTTGACACACTGCACGATATTGTCGGTGAAATCATAACGACCGAGTCAATGGTAATAGCAAACCCCGATCTTGAGGGTCTTGAGCTTGAGAGCTTCTCAAAGGCGGCAAGACAGCTCAGAAAGCTGACAGACGAGCTTCAGGATACTGTAATGTCTATCAGAATGGTACCGCTTGCAGGCGTATTTCAGAAGATGGGCAGAATTGTCCGTGATATGAAGATAAAGCTGAACAAGGAAGCAGAGCTTGTTCTTGAAGGTGAAACGACCGAGGTTGACAAGAGCATAGTAGATAACCTGAACGATCCTCTTATGCACCTTGTAAGAAACTGTATGGATCACGGCATAGAGGACGATATAAATGTCCGCATTGACGAGGGTAAGCCCGAAAAGGGTACTGTAAAGCTGTCTGCAAAGCACTCGGCAGGTGAAGTTATCATCACCGTTTCAGATGACGGTGCAGGCATCAACTGCGAAAAGGTTCTTGAAAAGGCAAAGGAAAGCGGACTTCTTACAAAGCCCGAAAGCGAATATACAACGAAGGAAATCCAGAACATGATTCTCCTGCCCGGCTTCTCGACCAATGATACGGTTACGGAATACAGCGGCAGAGGCGTAGGTATGGACGTTGTACGCAGTAATATCGAACAGTGCGGTGGTACACTTACCGTTGAAAGCGAAGAGGGCAAGGGTTCAAGCTTTATAATCAGAATACCGCTCACACTTGCGATAGTTGAGGGTATGAAGCTGAAAGTCGGCTCTACGATATTCACAGTGCCGATCTCATCTATCAAGGAAAGCCTTATGGTTGCAAACAACCAGTTGCTCAACGATACAAAGCAGGGCGAAATGATAATGATAAGAGGCGTGTGCTATCCTATCCTCCGTCTGCACGAAAAGTTCAATATGCCTACAGAGATCACAAAGCTTGAGGACGGTATCCTGCTTCTTGTCGATGTCGGCGGAAAGAATGTCTGCCTGTTTGCAGATAAGCTGATAGGCGAACAGCCCGTGGTTGTAAAACCGTTCCCGAAATACCTCAGCCAGTACAATATCAAGGCGGAGGGTCTGTCGGGCTGTACCGTAATGGGCGACGGCACAATATCGCTTATAATCGATGTCAACAATCTTATCGGCTAAGGAAACGGAGGCTTTACTTTGTCAGAGAATTATAATGATAAATTACAGGAACTTCTGAATACTCAGAAAGCTATGGAGGACGCAAAGAAAGATCCTCAAAATAAAGAAATAACTAAGGTACTGACCTTCTATATCGGCGAGCAGGTATACGGCATTGAAATACCCAATGTCATCGAAATCATAGAAGTACCGCCCATAACCGCCGTACCCGGTGTACCGTCTTATATCAAGGGCATAATCAATGTCCGCAGTAAGATTGTTCCTGTTGTGAACATAAGAAGCAGATTCGGCAAGGAAGAGATTCCTTTCAACGACCGCACCTGCATAATCATCGTTTCGACAGGTGATGATGTATCGGTCGGACTTATCGTTGACAGCGTTGCGGACGTTATTCCCGTAACCGAACAGCATATATCAAAGACACCGGAGCTTACCGGTGTAAACTCGAATAAATTCATCAAGTCCATTCTTGAAATGAACGATGGAATAAAACTCGTCCTTGACGTTTCAAAACTGATAGACGAACACGCAAGCGAAGAAATGAAGTAAGGCAGGTGAGCCGTAATGCTTAAAATAACAGATAATGAATTCAACCGTCTGGTATCATTCATGAGAGAGCGCTACGGTATAAACCTTTCTCACAAACGCACACTTATTGAGGGCAGACTCGGTAATATGCTCTATGAGCGAGGATTCAAAAATTATGACGAGTATCTTGACTGCTGTATGAATGACAGAAGCGGTAAAGAGCTTGACGGTCTGCTTATAAAGCTGACCACAAATCATACTTATTTCATGCGTGAACCGGAACATTTTACTTACCTTACAAGCACCGTTCTTCCGTTTATAAAGCAGACCAACGCAAAAAGCAAAACAATGCGTATATGGAGCGCAGGCTGTTCAAGCGGAGAAGAAGCGTACACTACGGCTATGCACATAAGCGAATTTCTGGGCAGTGAAAAATCTTCGTGGGATACAAGGATACTCGCTACCGATATTTCGCTGAAAACGCTTGCAGGCGCTCAGAACGGAGTGTATCTGGAAAGCGGTCTTACGGATCTGCCGCCCGGCTGGCTTGAGAAGTATTTTGACAGGATAGACGGCGAAAAATGTAAGGTAAAGCCGGCGCTTCGCAACGAAGTGATTTTCCGCACGTTCAATCTGATGGAGCCGATACCCTTTAAAAAAGCTCCGTTTGATCTGATTTTCTGCCGTAACGTAATGATTTATTTTGAAATGGAAACGAAACTGGCTTTAGTAAAGCGGTTTTACGATGTGTTAAGACCGGGCGGATACCTGTTCATCGGTCACGCAGAAAGTATTCCGAGAGATTCAACCGATTATGAATATATTAAACCTGCTATTTACCGCAGACCGCTTAAATAACGGCTTTGCACAATATGGCGGCATAATGCCGCAGACGGAGGTGAGGTTTTGCCTCTACGCATACTTATAACAGGAACCAGTGCAGCTGTAAGCCAGGTCACAAAAACTATCATCGACCGCAGTCTGCATAACTGTAAATCTGAAATAGTTGACTATAAACAGCTTTCTCTTTCTGCCGAAAAAGCAGACTATGATTTTGCCGTTATAAACGATCTGATGGCGGATGTATATTATCGTCTGCCGTCGGCACTGAACGATGTTCCGTCGGTGCTCATAACCAATAATGACAGAATACTGACCGACCCGAAGCGATTCGGGCTTTTTGGTGCAATCAAAAACACAAGCGGCGGTGCGGCGGGTCTTGTTGCTTTTGAAAAAGAGCTGATAGCTATCATCAATAACGGCACTCATAATACGCTCGAGCGTAAATCTGCCGATAAACCGCACTTTGATAAAATCATGCAGTCGCCGGACGGCAGCGATCCTGCTGTTCTTTTCAAAAAAGCAACAGCGCCACAGAAAAGCAAGCGGAGCGATATAACAAGACCTTACAGCAACAGCGGTAAGATTGAAATGATAGCGATAGGCGCAAGCACGGGCGGTACAGACGCCATAATAGAAGTTGTGCAGGATCTCCCTGCGGATACTCCGCCTATCGTAATAGTACAGCATATGCCTGTCGGATTCACGAAAATGTACGCCGACCGCCTTGACCGCATATGCAAGATGAACGCTAAAGAAGCTGAAAACGGCGACAGACTGCAACAGGGTCTTATAATACTCGGACACGGCTCGGAACAGCTTGAGGTACACAGGGACTCAAGTGGGTTATATGTTACCTCAAAGCCCGGTGAAAAGGTTTCGGGGCACTGCCCTTCTGTTGATGTTTTGTTCAGTTCTGTAGCAAAGGTTACAGGAAAAGGAACTATAGGTATAATTCTCACAGGCATGGGACGTGACGGTGCTTCAGGTCTTGCCGAAATGAGAAAATCCGGCGCATATACGATAGGTCAGGACAAAGATTCCTGCGTTGTATATGGTATGCCGTGTGTTGCTTTTGAAGAAGGCGCAGTCATAAAACAGGCTCCGCTTTCTGATATAAAGAATATTATAATAGGAATGTTATAATGGCAAATTACCGGGAAAGAGGAGAAAAAATGTCAACAGCAAAGAAAACCCTTTCTGTCATTACAGCCATAGCAATTTTTGCAATTGCGGCTTTGATGACGATGTGTGTTACTCAGGTCGCATCAGCGGCAGAGATTAACGGTAATACAGCAACAGAGCTTGTAAGCTTCATCGGCACAGGCTGGTGCTTAGGAAACACCCTTGACGCTACAGGCGGCGGAAACAGCCTTTACAGCGAAACATCATGGGGCAACCCTAAAACCACAAAGGCAATGATCGACGCTGTAAAAGCACAGGGCTTCAACACAGTAAGAGTACCTGTATCGTGGGGCAATCACACAACCGGCGACAACTTCACTATCGACTCTCAGTGGCTTGCAAGAGTAAAGGAAGTTGTAGATTACTGCATTGATAACGATATGTACGTTATCCTGAACATTCACCACGACACATCCACACAGTACTACTATCCTTCATCTACATATAAAACCCAGTCGGTGAAATTCGTAAAATCAATATGGACGCAGGTAGCAAAATATTTCAAGAATTACGACCAGAAGCTGATATTTGAAACGCTAAACGAGCCAAGACTTGTCGACACAGGTGATGAGTGGTGGTTTCCTGTAAATAATCCCAACAGTGCGGTTCGTGATTCGATCAGTATAATAAACACACTCAATCAGACAGCGGTTGATGCTATCCGTGCGGCCGGCGGTAAAAATACCGACAGATGTATAATGGTTCCGGGATACGATGCCTCTATAGACGGCTGTACAACATCAACATTCAAATTACCGAATGATTCTACGCCCGATCGTCTTATCGTATCGGTACACGCATATACACCTTATAATTTTGCTCTTAACGCAAACGGCACAGCTGAATTTACGAATGATCTGAAAAATGAAGTGGATTATCTGTACAGCACAATAAAATCGCATTTCATTGATAAAGGTGTCCCTGCAATAATCGGTGAAACCAGTGCCTCCAACAAAAACAATGCAGCTGAACGTGTAAAGTGGTCACAGTATTATATGGGCAAATCCGCCGAATACGGCGTGCCTTGTATGCTGTGGGATAACAATGCGTTCAATGGCAGTGACAAGGGCGAATGCCACGGTCACCTCAACCGTTCAACGCTCGGCTGGTATGATAAGGCTTTTGTTGATGCTGTAATAAAGTACGGCAAGAAGGAACAGATACCCGAAAAGCTGACGCCTCCCGCAAGTGTTACCAATTGCACAGCAAGGCATAAAACCAGCACGGAAATTTTCGTCAATTGGGATAAAGTTGAAGATGCCGATGGATATATTACCGAACAGTACAAAGGCGGTAAGTGGGTACAGATAAATGACAGTGAATATCCTGCGGTCGATTTATACAATCTGAAACCGGATACGGTTTACACTTTAAGGATAAGGGCGTATAAAACCCAAAAGGGAATCTATGCCTACAGCGATTATGTACGCTTTGCGGCAAGGACTGCCAAGCCGGTCGTTAAAAATGTTACTAACTTCAAGGTAAAATCAGCTACAACAAATTCAGTTACGTTACAGTGGGATAAATGTGAAGGTGAAGTCGGTTACTTCGTTGAACGATACAAGAACGGATCGTGGTGCAATATAGCAGAGCTTCCTGTTGACACAACAAGCTATACTGAGAAAGGCCTTATAAACGGAACGACCTACTCATTCAGAATCAGGGCGTACCGATACGGTGACACAGTGTTGACCGGATTATATTCGAATGTTGCAGGTACCACCACACTTGCAAATGTTACGGGCTTTGCAAAGCAATCCGCTACAGATTCAAGCATTACTGTAAAATGGAACAGGAATTCACGCGCTACAGGATATGTGCTTGAACAGTATACAGGCGGAAAGTGGGTACAGCTTACAAAAACAGCGTCAAACACCAATACTTCGTACACCGCGAAGAACCTGAAAGCAAGCACAACTTACACATTCCGCATCAAAACGTACAAGACTGTAAACGGTAAAACCACCGAAACCGCTTATATAAGACTTGCTGCGAGAACATCCGCACCGAGCGTTACGAATGTAACAGGCTTTACAAAGGAATCTGTTACCCAAACGACCGCTACTCTGAAGTGGAACAAAAACACAACCGCTACAGGCTACATTGTCGAACAGTACAAGGGCGGCAAGTGGACTCAGATAGCAAAGACAACGAGTAACAGTACACTTACCTGCACTGCAAAAGAACTTAAGGCAAACACTACTTATACGTTCAGAATCAGAGCATATAAGACCTCCGGCAGTTCAACGAAGTACAGCGACTATGTAAGAGCGGCGGTAACTACCGCTAAGTAAAACGCATCCCCCGATTTTCAAAGTCGGGGGATTTGTATATCCGAAAATAAGAATGACCTCTGCTTTTGCAAAGGTCATTCTTATTTTCTGAGCAGTTTTTTATAGATAAATCCGGTCACACAGCCCGGTACAATAAACAGAACTATCTGGCTTGCACAAGGAATAAGGAAATCCATAAAACCCGAGAAGCCCATCTTTCTTATCTTTTTTCTGACCGTAATAAAGCTCTTTGTGTTACGCCAGTTGCGTCTGCGGTTCAGATTTCCCGCCGTTACCCTATAGCGTACAAGCACTTCGGGAATGTTTGCCGCTATTGCACCGCCAATCAGCATACGCACCATAAAGTCATAATCTTCACAGCGTTCAAGCTCCTCGCAGTATCCGCCGATAGACTGTGCAAGCGACTTTTTATATACGAGCGTCTGGTTATTGAACGGCGCTCTGCGTTTTGCAAATTTTCTTATCTCGTCGTTTTCTGTCGGAGGTCTTCTTACGGCAATATCTTCACCTGTATCGCTGTTGAACTCACAGATAAAACTGCCGAGTATCGAAATCTCAGGATGCCGGGACAGATAAGCCATCTGCTTCTCCGCCCTGTTTTCAAGGCATATATCATCGGAATCCATCTTCATTATATATTCATTCTTACAAATATCAAGTCCTGTGTTAGCACATTTTGCCGTGCCGCCGTGACTTTCAAGGCGATGTATCTTCAGCTTACCGCCGAACTTTTCGCTGTATTGCTCAAGCACTCCGTCAAGCTGTTCATTCAGCCCGCCGTCGCATACAACAACTATCTCATCCGCAGGATAAGTCTGTATATACAGGCTTTCAAGGCTCTGAGCGAAAAACTCAGGATTTTCTCCGCTGTATACTGACATAAGGACGCTGTACGGCTGTAATTTTGTTCTATTTTCCATACAAATTTGCCTCCTTTGCCTTTGTAATCGCTTACATTGATTTTATCATACCTATAATAAAAAGTCAATCAATACCCGCAATTTTTATTGTTTTTTCTCTTTGCTGTCATATTATCAGTCGAAATACAGCGCATTACGATAGTCGATTTGTCCTGTAAATGCGTCATAAATTATATTTTCGCAGTTTTTTGTACTGATAAAATACTCCGTAACGTATGCAACGGGAATGAATCTGCCGTCGGATATAAGCTGTTTTTCCGCCTGTCTGCACAGCTCATATTCCTCCTTCTCATCCTTCGCCTGCGATGCTTTTTCGAGCAGTTTCGAATAATCGCTGTTCATAGCACTGTATTTGTTCACGTTATCCGTAAAGCTGTTAAGATACGCCTCAGGGCAATTATAACTGCCGTTAAGACGTGTCAGTGCAAGCGTATAATCGCCGTTTTTCAGCTTCTCGTCATATTCGCTTTCGCTGATATACGAGATACTGCAATACATTCCGAGCTTTGCCTGCCACTGCTGTAAAATGCCCTTTACCGATTCGCCTATTTCTTCGTCACGGTTTTCTACAGCGATTATATTGACGCTGTACAAATCCGCCTTGTCAATACCGGCACACGCACTCTGATATGCCGTATATGCCTTTATCTCATCGGGCTTTACCACTGCCTTGCCGCCCGCAACATCACGATAGCTTCCGAGCGAATTTTTTACGGACGGAGGTACCGCTCCATCAGCAACGGTATATCCGAAAGGCATTTCAAGTTCTGCGGTATCGGTCGCATACAGTAAGGCGTAGCGGAGCTTGTCGCTCTTGAATATCGAATTTGATGTGTTCATTGTAATGCCGTAAACGGCGGTCGAGAATTCGTCATAGATATAATTTTTGTCAAGATAGCTCTTTGCCTTACTGCCCGAAAGAACGATGCTCTGCGATGTTCCGTCGGTGAAATCAGTAATATGATTATCTTCAATGAAGAAGTTAAGTCCGAGCGGAGTTACCTCGTCATGCTCATTATACTTGTCGCTGTAACGAAGAACGAGGTTATTGTTATTGTTGCTCCAAGCGTCATAATTCCACGTCTTAACATAAAACGGACCGTTTGACGCAGTTCGCTCTGCATCAAGACCGTATTTTCCCTGTGCCTTGATGAAGTATTCCTCGTTGCACGGCATAGCCGCCGGCATAGCAAGAAGCATTGCAAATGACGGCTCGGTATATTGCAGTTCTATTGTAAGCGAATAATCCCCCTGCGCCGTAACTCCGAGCTGTGACAGGTCTGTAATTTCTCCGCTGTTTATCTTATCGGAATTTTTTATGCAGAAATATTCCGATGCCTTCGGCGCTCTGGTTTCCGGCAGGAATAATCTTCTGAAGCCGAAAACAAAATCGGCGGCTGTGACCTTCTTGTTGTAGCCGTTTACGTCTGTCCAGTATCTGTCCTGCTTAAGTTTAAAGTTATATGTAAGCCCGTCATCCGAAACGGTATAGCTTTCAGCCATTGCTTTTTCTGCATTGCCGTCCGCTCCGATCCTGAACAAGCCCTCGAACACCGAGCCGATTATAAGATATGATTCCCTGTCCGAAGCGTATTGAGGGTCAAGGCTTCCGGGATTCGATGATATATCATATCCGAACACATATCCCTTGCCGTCATCCTCTTTACACGAGGTGAAAAAAGCACAGCATAAGCACAGCAAAAACGCAGAAATGCGAATTGTCGTTCTTTTCTTCATCACAACTCCTTAATTACAACATTACCAGTTTCCAGTGATTTCTTGCAATCAATTATCCTCTGATTGCGGCTTCCTTTGAAATGAAGTTCAAGGCTTCTCTGGGCAAGTATAAATTTGCCGTCAACCAGTATATCCACTACCGACAGCAGATTTTTAACATCCTCGTCCGTCTTTGATTTTTCAACAAGCTGTTCAAAGGTAAAACCGGTATATGCCATTATATCAAGCTTTGTGTTTTCCTTTATCCTCTTTGCAAGGTCATATAACGGTGCAGGCTGGCAAAACGGCTCTCCGCCCGAAAAAGTAACACCCTTCAGCAGAGGATTTTCCGCAATGTGATTATATATCTTGTCGGTATCCGCAAGCCTGCCGCCGCTGAAATCGTGCGTTTCGGGGTTATGACAGCCCTCGCAGTGATGCGGACAGCCCTGTGTAAATATTGTATATCTTATTCCCGGTCCGTCTACAATAGACTCGCTGACCGTACCTGCTATTCTTATAAGCATTGTATCACGTTCCTTTTTAAGTTATCCTATTTATTATAGCCTTATTCGGATAAAAAAGCAATAGATTGAAAGCGTTTCCCTGTTTTTTCAGATAAAAATAAAGTGAGCAAATACAAAATTGCCCACTTCTATTTCAATATTTCAGATATTGATTACGCAACTTTTGAATAGTCGATAACAGAAATATCCTGTAAAAGACTTTTTGCCGCTTCTACAAGTTTTTCGAGCTGTTCGGCAACTTCATCTGTGTAAAATATCTCTCCGCATTGTTCACGTTCCTCGCAAGGTACATTTTTAATTATTATTACCGAATTATTGTAATTGACAACATGAGTTGTAAAGCTGTTTTTTATCATTTTGCACTTGCATAACCTACACATAATATAAGACTTTCACGCCGATTCGCCTTTACCCAGCTTCTCTCTGCACTCACTGCATATACCCTTGATGCTTATCTCATACTCGGTAACATCAAAGTCATACTTTGTGCGTATCTTATCGTTAAGACACATCATTTCACCAAGCTCCACATCAAAGACCTTTTCACAGCAGCTGCATATCATATGAAAATGCGGATCTGTCCTGCCATCAAAACGCACGCTTCCGTAAGAACTGCATATTTTCTTCAGTATGCCGTGTTCCGCAAGCTGATTGAGATTACGGTAAACTGTACCGAGGCTTATTTTAGGATAACTGCGTCTTGCTATATCGTAGACCTGCTCGGCGGTAGGGTGGACAGGATTTGAAACAACGATATTCATTATGCAATTTCTCTGTTGAGAATAATTCATACTGCCCTCCTGTCAGGTATAACTCTCGTTATCCGTGACCCAATGACGAACTCTCAGAGGAATACCAAGCCCCTCTGCAAGCTCCTTGCACTGCTCAATCTGCTCAGGCTTTATTATATCAACCACGGTAAACATAACCTCAGGCACGATAGTTTTTACCGTTGTGGCAAAATTAAGCATAGAATTGAATGACGGAAGCCCGAACTTAGGACGTGACACCTCAAGATAACTCTCAGGGTCGGGAGCGTTAAGGCTTATGGAAATACAATCTATTATATATCTCATCTTGTATGAATCAAATGCAGGGTTGATGAAATCAACAAGTCCGTTTGTGTTGATACGAATCTTCATATCGGTAGTCTGCTTTACATACTTTGCGACCTCAAGCAGAACATCGGCACGCTCCATAGGCTCGCCGTAACCGCAGAAAACAAGTTCGTGAAGTCCTGTTTTATCAAAATTGTCAAACGCCTTGATAATTTCTTCATAACTCGGCTCGTGCTCAAGCCACAGGCTGTCATTATCCGCAACGCTGTCGCCGTTCTTTCTTATGCAGAAAACGCACGAACACGGACATTTGTTTGTTATATTAGCATACAGCTTACCTTCAAACTCGTAGAATATCGTCATATTACACCTCCGTGGATAAACTGATAATCTTTCTCACATTAGTATAACATAACGCTGAAAATTAGTCAATAGCTAAATCGGCATTTTAATGCGAAAAATCGCCACCCGCAAAAAATTATATCCTGTCATATATTTCATTTGCTTTTAAAGAAGTAAACGACAAAGGGAAGTATACACCTGAAGTCCGGCTCTCCTTCATTGTTATCAATACACGGTTACAGCAGTTGTAATAAGCACTGTCGCTGTCTCTCAGACGTTCTACATAAGGAGCGGCTCCTTCGGACAGCATAGCAAGGCTTCCTGTATCTGTTTCAGCGATTTCACCGCTGAGATAGCTTTCGACATTGTACTGTGCTATTCTTGCATCCGGGTCGCAAAAGCACAACGCACCGAACATTACGGTAAAGGATATGAAAAGCGTTGCCACTGTTTTCATACCGGGGAATATCTCGTGCAATATCAGCACAAGGAAAACTATGCCGAGAAGTATCATAAACCACGATGTATAGAATCTAAGCCCTGTAAGCCCATACTCGCCGATATACATTATCATCTTTGACATTGCACTGCATATAAGCAGTATCGTGATCAGGCTGAAAACCGCCGAGTATATTCTTACGGCAACGGGCTTTCTGCCGTTTTCGTTTCTCTTTGCAAGAACGCCGGCAAGAAATATCACCATAAGGTCAAGCACAGCCACTCCGCACAGCTCAAAAAAGCCTTGTCTTGCATATCCGCTGTAGCTGTAGCCGTCGGGAAGAACTCCGCCGAATGCACTCAGATAGTACGGCAGCTGGCAGGCGAAGAACAGAAGATAGATAAGTATAAGCGGTGTCAGCGCAGAACATATTGCGACAGCAGGCACCTTTGCCGCTCTCCCTGTGTCGCCTGTCATTTTACGCTTTCTGCCTTTCGCACCGCTCATTGCTCCGAACAGCAGGAATGACAGCGGTATGCTTACCGCAAGAATTATTACGTTGCTGAAAAAGTTGTCGAAAAATCCGCCTGTTATACTTGATAACAATCTTCCGAAATTATCATCGGCGCTTGAAAGTGCCGTACACGCTATAATCACGGCAGGAATCGAGCAAAGCACTCCGAGCAGAATATATAACGCTGTTTTGCTTTTTTCTCCTTTTTCCTTATTTGCAAAAGGAACAGCCACGCACTTTGGCGCTGCGGAAAAGTTTGCAAACGGCACTGCGAATACAGCCTCGCATATTTCCCTGAAGAATCCGTCCGAAAACAGCGGTTTTGATGTTATAAAGCTGTAAGCAAAGTAACAGAGCAGTATTGCGGCATATACCCACGACAAAAATCGTACTAGCCCTGTCGACGAAAACACAGGAACAGCACAGAACAGCATCACACAGCCGAAAATCGCCAATTGTGAAGCGGTCGGCTTTTTGCCGATATATATCACTGCCATAACCGCAAGAGTCGCCACTATAACGTGATACCAGCCCGACGCTATAACCTCTGCAAACGGGAATATTTCTCCCTCGGTAAAGAACAGCTTCAGTGTTATAAAGCCGATTATAACAGTCATCACAGCGAATATGAAGTCACGGATGCCGTATACTTTCTTCGCTTCGGGCGGACCTTGCATGTGCCTTTGAGGCTGTACAAACTGCCCGTCTGCTCTGCCGTATACATTCACCGGCGGAACGTTACCGCACTGCTCGGCGTTTCCTGCAAAATTATAGTATTCATTCATCTTCTCCACCGCCTTTATAGCACAGAATATCTCCGGGCTGGCACTGCAGTACCTCGCATATCTTTTCAAGCGTTGAAAATCTTATTGCCTTTGCCTTGCCCGTTTTCAGCACCGACAGATTCGCAGGTGTTATTCCGATGGCGGCGGCAAGCTCGTTGGATGAGATTTTCCGCTTTGCCATCATTACATCAAGATTTATTTCAATTGCCATATCAGTACCTCACAGCTCATATAGTAAAGTCGTTCTCTTCCTTTAATATGATTGCCTGTTCAAAGACGTTCTTTATAACACGCAGTATCAGTCCGAAAAATGCCGCCGCTATAACCACAAGCCACGCAAACGCTCTTATAAAACTGAAATAGATAAAGATAACACTTACGGCAAAACAGCAATACGATATAAGCCGTAATATTTTCACGTTGGCGGGTATGAACACCTTGTCGTGCCTGATATTTGACAGCAGACGGTCAAGTGCCGTAACTATCACAAGTGCTACCGCCGCTGCAAGATAAAGAGTGATTATCATAGGCAGATACACCGACCTTCCTGTCAGTGCGATGATACCGTTATCATAGACACGGACAATTAAAGGTGCAAATATACAGCATACGATTATAAGCACGAATACCGCCTTTACAAGTATTGAGGTTGTCATTACAGAATAATTTTGTTTTTTCATAATACCGCCCTTTCCTGACGCATTTATCGTTTTTTGTTATCTGTATTTTATCACACGGATTTCCGTTTGTCAATAGATTTTTATCGTTTTTCGATAATTTTTTATTGCAAAATAAAAAAGAGCAGGTGGATTTACCTGCCCTTTTTGCTGTCAATTATATCTTTTCCTCGCTGTACGCTTTTTTACCGAGTATAAGTGTACAGGTATACTCTCCGTTCTTTTCCGACTTTTCAAACCTTCCCGAATAGATCTGCGCTATATCACCGAGTATCTGCTGTCCGTAGCCGTGAAGCGAGGAATCGTCCTCTCTTGAAATCTCAACACCCGATACATAATTTCTGACGGTTATATACACGCTTACCGAATCGCTCACCGCATCGACATTGATTATTTTCTTGTCGCTGTCTTTTTCCGTGAAGCCACGCTCCGCTCGGATAGCGTTGTCGATCATATTCGCAAACGCACTGCAAAGATGATGCTGTGTTATTCCGGCGGAATCGGGAATGTCTATCTTTGTTACAAGCTGTATGCCGTACTTTTCAGCCTCTTTGTTCTTCTCGGATATCACCGCATTTACTACCGGAATCGAGCAATACCGGTATTCCTGCGTATTTCTCACAGTATTTTCAAGCTCGCCTATCAGTTCCTCAGCCTGTTCTATATGTCTGCTGTGCACCATACTTTTTATGCTTGCAAGCTGATTATTTATATCGTGACGTATCTTCGCCACCTCATAACGCTTTTCCTCTATCTGCTTAAAGTGCTGTTCTTCAAGCTGACGGGCATATTTCAGCGAACTTACCTCACGCTCAAGCACAGCCTTTTTCTCAATATCGGATATAAAATACATATAGACAATGTCCGCAACGATAAACGTTATGAACGAAACCGTCAGAATAACATTGGACTTTTGCTCCGCTCCCTGATAATTACCGTGCGTCTGATTCAGATGATCGGCTACAACTCCTATTATCGCAAGCATCTCGGCAAACGGAAAAAGTATAAGGCTCAGATTTAGCTTTGAGGATATTCTTTTATTTACTATCCTGTTCCACAGCAATGCATAAAGATATTTGAAAGGAATACAGATAACCGCAAATACAATCGCACTTACCATTCTGCTGAACGTGTAAAATTCGCTGACATCATAAAAATCATTCATTCCGAGCAAGTTCAACAAGCCCAGCAGCAAAAGCTCAAGTCCTACGTTTATCAGCATATCGAAGCAACAGAAAATGAACGATTTGACAAAATTCGACTCCGACAACAGCTTGAGTACAAGAAACACGACGAAAAACAATACTATCGACTTTATAGGTGCGTAAAAATCGAAAAATACAGACGGCACCAGTATCACCGCCGTAGCCATAATCATTATCGCCATATAAACAGGCTTCGTCACCTTGACCTTAAAACACAGCGAATATGACCACCCTGTAATAATTCCGTGCGTGAAATAAGCAATCAGCGTACCCCACGCAAAAATATTTTCCGTGTTTATCAAATCCATTTTTATCCCCCAAAAAGCTCTTACGGATAATCAGGCAAAATCCTCTGTCTGACGTTCCTTCATCTGCATAACGAGCGTACAGGTATATTCGCCGTTCTTTTCCGACTTTTCAAACCTTCCCGAATAAATCTGCGCTATATCACCGAGTATCTGCTGTCCGTAGCCGTGAAGCGAGGAATCGTCCTCTCTTGAAATCTCAACACCCGATACATAATTTCTGACGGTTATATACACGCTTACCGAATCGCTCACCGCATCGACATTGATTATTTTCTTGTCGCTGTCTTTTTCCGTGAAGCCACGCTCCGCTCGGATAGCGTTGTCGATCATATTCGCAAACGCACTGCAAAGATGATGCTGTGTTATTCCGGCGGAATCGGGAATGTCTATCTTTGTTACAAGCTGTATGCCGTACTTTTCAGCCTCTTTGTTCTTCTCGGATATCACCGCATTTACTACCGGAATCGAGCAATACCGGTATTCCTGCGTATTTCTCACAGTATTTTCAAGCTCGCCTATCAGTTCCTCAGCCTGTTCTATATGTCTGCTGTGCACCATACTTTTTATGCTTGCAAGCTGATTATTTATATCGTGACGTATCTTCGCCACCTCATAACGCTTTTCCTCTATCTGCTTAAAGTGCTGTTCTTCAAGCTGACGGGCATATTTCAGCGAGCTTACCTCACGTTCAAGCGCTGCCTTTTTCTCAAGATCCGCCATAAAATAAAGATACACTATATCTGCGACAAGAAACGTAAGGAACGAAATTGTCAGCACCAGTGTCGAATTTGCCTGAACCATAGGGTGCTGCTTTGCATCGGCATTGCCTGCGTGATCGGCGACCATACCGACCATTGCAAAGGTCTGTGCCGCAGGAAATAATATCAGACTTAAATTGAGCCTTGAGGACGTACTTTTATTTACTATCCTGTTCCACAGCAGTGCTATGAGATATTTGAACGGTATACAAATCACTGTAAACATAAGCGACGATATCATACGGTTGAACGTATAGACGTCGTTTACATCCTGAAAATCGTTGATACCGATTAATGTAACCGTCATCATTAGCAGCATTTCAAGCGTAATATTTACAAGCATATCAAGGCAGAGAAAGATAAACGGCTTAACGAAATCGGATTCAGACGACAACTTGAACACAACAAACACAAGAATAAACAAAACCGCCGCCTTTATCGGAAAATAAATCTGAAAAAAGGTCGGCGGTACGATTGCAATGCAGGAAACAAGGATAATCAATACCGTAAACAAGACCTTAGAAATCCTGATTTTGAAGCACTGCGAAAATGTCCATCCCGTAATAATGACCTGCGATATTGAAGATACAAGTATCGCCCATGCGTATATATTGTCAACATTAATTATTTTCATATTTTTCCCGTCCGTTTTATTTCTGAAGATGGTTTCTGTATGCTTCTATGAATTCGGTCTTTTTGGAGCGTGACACGGAAATATCCGGCTTTCCTTCTATAAGAATATAATCGCCCGTGAAGCCTTTGATTTTATTGAGATTGACAAAATAGCTCTTGTGACATCTGACAAAAAACGACGGAAGCTGCTCGATAAGGTCGTCCAGCTTTCCCTGTGTTGTATACTTTTTTGTTCGGGTAATGTAATTGAGATTGTGACCGGCAGATTCAATGTACAAAATATCATCCGCTTTCAATGTCACATATTCATACTTGCCGGTTCTGACGGTTACTTCCGCTTTTTTGTTTCTTATAAGCATCTCTGCTTTAGCAAAGACCCTGAGCATAGTTTCTCTGTCGATAGGCTTTTTCAGAAACCCTGCAACATTCTCTTTTTGCATAAAAATATCTTCTATGTATTTTTCGGTATAAGCGGTGACTATCACTATCTGGGTATAACCTGATTTCTTCGTGATACAATCCAGATAATCAAGTCCGTTGCCCTCACTGCCGAACTCTATATCAAGCATAACAATATCAGCGACCTCATCAGAGCCGATGTATTCATTCGGATACTGCATAAAAGTGAAATCATTTTCACAAAATACATCTTTGAAATTATCTTTGAAACTGTTCAGGTATTCTTCGTTATCATCTATATAGCAAATTCTCATATTATACACCTCATTTTGTATTATATCATTTAAATCTGTATGATGCAAGTAAAAAAATGTTAATATCTCGCCAAATAGCTACACTCAAAAAGTAAAAATCGAAAGATAGGTGAATAGTAAGTGCCTTACCGCTATAATATGATTAAGTCAGCTTAAACTAACATTATTCGGAAAATAAAATAAAAATCTGTTGCTGTATTCATATATATTTCCATGTCAAAATAAACTA
>OMEH01000091.1_pt1 | contig 53082 bp, 58 predicted proteins | sample 1645391 | NCBI WGS metagenome assembly OMEH01 (sample SAMEA103958133, study PRJEB25191) | human gut metagenome | biome: human-associated habitat [ENVO:00009003]; feature: intestine environment [ENVO:2100002]; material: feces | place: Germany | collected 2013/2015 | reverse complement strand
GGTTGCCGAACAACTTGAAGGAATTAAAAATTCTAAGACTGCTAAGGCTTCTGCTCCTAAGGCCAAAAAGACTAAAAAGGAATTGGTACAAGATGCTCAAGAAGCTGCCACTAATTTTGCCAATGCCAAATTGGTAGAACTCTCTCCTAAAACCCAAACTTCCAAAAAGGAACAGGTTGTCAAGGAAGTTAAGGAACAACAAAAACCATCCATCATAGAACAGGTAATTTCTAATCGGGAAGTTAAATACGTATACCCTGCCGATGTAGTTGATACTCTTGCTCGGAAGAAATGGAGACAACAAACTCGAAACGAACTCCATCGATTGGAACTTGCAATGGCTCGTATCAAGGACCAGAACTCCAAGGAATTCAAGGCTGCTGCTAAAGCATACGAGGACTTCAGAAAGAAGGTCCTCAAACCAGAACAAGTTGCATAAACCTTTATTAACCAGGTGCCCGGGATAATTACCTGGGCATCTCAATTCATACAAAATGGATTACACTATCTTCTCTGATAAAGAGATGCTTAAGCAGGACAAAGAATTGGTAGAATTACATAAACGATGTTGTAAGTCCTATCTAATCCAACATTCACTTAAGCACTCCAAGATTAAGAAGTTCTTTATCGTTTACGATTGGTATATAAATACCGATAACGTAAGGAATTTCTTTTTCAGGCCTATAAACCTTTTCATTCAGGCATTGCTTTTAGGGCAACTTGATGAAATATCCGATTACATTAATCCTAACAAAAATGGAAAACGAAAAAAGAAACGAACCAGAAAAGTATAACGTACTTTACTGCAAAGGCAAATATCAGTATAAATCTAAATATCCCCAAATAGAAACTAAACATAAGGTTATCTATTCAGGGCCAGTAGAACCAATGGCACCCATCTGGGATAATGTATCAGATATATTAAGGAAATCTGATAGAATTTGTACTGAATCTCGAAGAAAATTAAAGAAGTTAGAGGAACGTTCACAGAATAACCTTTACTTCAAGAAAAATGGTATTACCCATATAATCGTATACAAATGTTTAGAGAAATAGTTAAAGACCTATATATAGGCAAATCGAAGTTAACCATAGAATGTAACCAAAAGGAAATACCCCAAACTACTCTGGTTCAGGATGTATTACAGAATACGGGGTTTACTGGTAATATGCCCGACTACGGTACCTATGGTAATTTCAAGGATGGGAAATTTGAGATTACTCCAATGATGCCTAAGCATTGCTTATTTATTACTGGAGTACCCAAAGGGGCAATCCTTGATAATTTCAGAGTTAGAAGAACATATTGGTCCTCTTATTATGAGGATGATGTAAGAGGGTACTTATTTCAAATTACAGATGAAAGTATACCTCGTTTAATAATCACAAACTAAATCTATATGGAAGCAATCGATTACGTAAAATTATTTAAGCTCGACCAAGAGAATTATGATTTTAAAAGGGAAGAGTTTATATCCGAATTAGGTAAAGAATTTCTAGATTATTGCCAAACTACCACAATTGGGATAGATAAAAAGACTGGCAATATATACTACTACCGATTTAGGGAAATAGTTAAGAATTTCGAAACTAAATTCTGGTCAATCTCAGAACTTAAAATAGGAGAACCATTAACCCAGAAATTATGGAATGCCTTTTTCGCTACTCAGGTAGTTCCTTTAAGGCAAAGGTTATTCCCAAAGGTTCAGAAATTAATCGAAGAGCAAAAGGGGATAACCAATAACCGTAGTAAACAAGACAAAAAACCTACGAACTATAAAAAGGCAAACTATGGCAAGGGAAATCACAGACATGCATGGGAATAAATTTAAGGTAGGAGATTATAAACTTTGCCTTAATATCCCCATCACTGGGAAAGGTAATTTAGTATTCACCAGGGACCTAATCTCTGGTGAACCTTTTAATTTATCAGTAAGTAAGAAAAAATATAAGGGATATTTCTATAACCTCTCTTTGAATCTGTATGTAAGGTTCGATTTAGAGTATATGGGTTATGATGAAAGTTCCGATATCAGAAAATCTCATTTGTATGTCAGAAAAGGAAAATAAAATGGTAAGATTCCCAAGACCTATGGGGACTACTGCAATGGCATTAGAATATCAGAAGAACCCAAATGATGAACTTCTGATAAAGATACATAATTATATCATCAATCAATGGCTAATGGGAAATGGTGTATTATGTGGTATCACATACGACATAAATACATTCTCATATCGTATGGGTATAGATATCAATTACATACGGGTATTTATGAGAGATAGGCTATTAAGCTCTAGAATATGGGATAAAGAAAAGGCAGAAGATTTACTACAAGCATTAATGGGAGAACAACTAGCATGGGCTTTGGAAGACCGTATGGAAATAGCCCATCAGGTTAATATCCTAAGAGAATCTCAGGGAGGGAAATACGTACCGTTTATATCTGCCGAGCTGGGAAAGGCCCTTAAATTAAAGCTTGAATCCTCTACATCATTGCAGTCTATCGTACGTAATCTCACTGGAGGAAGTACTACGAATATATTTGCTCAATTCAATCAACAGAACAACGTAACACAGCAAAATGCAATTACTGTTGAAGAGGCCCGTCAAATCGTATTTGAATCACAAAGGGTATTGGATAAACCAGAAGAGGCTAAACTATTGGAAGACAGGTATGACATTAAGTCATTACCCGAAGTAGTTGCTACTAAACAAGAAGGAGTAGATACCAGTAAAGAGGGTCTTAACCTTAATAAAGCAGAGCTAATGCAAATTACTGATGATTATAAGGGAGCTATGTCTTCATTCTCTAAAGAACATCATGAACTACGTAGAGAAATCGAAATGCGTATAGACCCAGACGAAGAAGACCCAGAGTTATATCAATATGAAGACTTTGAGAAAGAAGAAAAAGAGGATGGCTCATTTGCATCTCAATTCCTCCGAAATAGTAAGCTCCCATAGTTATATCCGGATATTGCATATTTAAAAAGAAAGAATTATATTTGCATATCAATTTTAAAAATAGACAAAAATATGGAACTACCAAAGACATCTTACAAAGAGACTCGGGTTAACAAGGTTAATCAGGGTACATACTTTAAATTAAAACCAACTGATACTGCTCCAGTATGGGTAAGAGACCATTATGATAAATCATCTAAGACTTATGCTTGCCATAAGTATGATGACTCAAATCACGAAAAATTTCTCAAGGGAACAAGGAAAATATACATTGACTTTACATTTTAATCACATGAACTTATTTAGACGAAAGAGATGCTGTAGTGAACTCATTGCTATTAAAAATGGCAACTTAGTATTCAAATTGAGTAATACTCATATCAATGCTGCTTATAATACTTTACAGGCAATAATGAGGAAATCTGGTATATTCGATGAGAATCTATATTTCGATGTCTATCAGGAATATCGGAAACATTATGCTATATACGACATAGTACCATCATTGCTAAGGTATAAGCTACCATTGATATTTTCAGGTAGATATCCTAAAAATCTATTCGATAATCAGTTTACCTTTGAGGAATTGATACCTAATGCTTTGGTATATCATAACTTACCAGAAAATTTCAGATTACCCGAAAGCTTAGAGAAAATCCTTTTAGAAGTCAAGAAAAGGGTATCTGCTTATATAGACCAAGATGGCATATCAGACCAGGGTTATAGGGATTTGGTTCGAACAAATTTCGTAAAACAATGGGATGTATTTAGAAAAGACCCATCTCTTATAGATTGCTATATGGATGCTCAATTGGGCATGCTATATATGTGGGCTAGAGTAGAAAATAAAACAATCGTAAAGAATATAATCGAAAGAACTCAAGATGAACTAGCTCAAGAGTTCTTATCTAAATATCAACAAAATGGAGAATAAAGAGAAATTTGCTTTCCGAAAGGTTAAAATGTCGGAAGGTGTAGAGGTAGAATTTATTAAATTACTTACCTCAGTAGAGACTAAAAATGATGAGGATGTAATTAAAGCTTTTAAAGTTCAATTATCCTCTGAAGTATTAACTTGCCATGCAGAAATGTTATCTAGAACACCAAGCCAGATAATATTTCAAACATCCCAGTTCAGTAAACCCTATAACTTTTATAAAAACTGGGAACTATGGGTATTCTCTAATATCCTGGGTGTATGGACTCTAAATAGGTTTAGGATATGATTACAATGAAAAACCTCCAAGTAGAGGATATAAAAGATGAATGGTTATATAATGCCTTAACACAGGGCATCAAGGAATGTATAACTGCTCCAGTCCTAACTTTGGACCCAACAAAACCAGAACCCATTAAGAGGGCAGAAATGATATTAGAGAATTTCTCTCAGGAGGATTCTCCAGTAGTAGCTACTGTAATTGCTCCAGGCAATTTCATACAGATGATATTACCGAAACATGAGATACTTCTCTCGGTAATGTTCATCTATAAGGAAAGGAATACCTATGTACAACTTATAATACAAAAACTTGCTTATGAACGAGAAAAGACTACCACCAAGACTAATGGTTCTGTTAGTAGTATTGAAGGGTGAAAAGGTATATAAAATACCTCTCGAATCAGGAATAAAATTAGACCATCTAAAGGATTTCAATACACTAAGAAGAATCCTTACTCCTTTAGTACAACTATATCATGGAGTAGGTTTTGATACTAGACTTACTTATGATGAGTTTAGTATCTTCTTTAATGACTTACAACATTTGGGGTATGAACTGCTTAATGAATATCAATTGGGTATACAAGAATTAGTAGAAGCAAAACCTATCACTGAAAATGACAAAGATGTTGAGAAAATACGAAAAGGGTTACTTATCTCTCTTAAATCTCAGGAGTTATCAGAGGTATTAGCTACTAAAATAAAGCAAACCATACATGAAGTATTTGAAAACGAAAAGAAGAAAGGTGGACTAATGAACAAGGAACCCTCTTTAGAACCTATGAAGAGTTCAATTATAAGAGAGGCTCTATATTTGCTAACTCCCCAATTACCTTAATAATTGAAAGGCAGTCTAATTCACTGCCTTTCTTAGCGTATACACATCCTCAGCCTCCTTAAAAATAAAATAGATATATTTTTCTATAAAAATAAAAATGCTTATATTTGCATATCATTTTAAAAATAGACAAAAATATGAAAACGAACTCAGTAACTTACAATCAAGCAGACGAACTAACTAAGGTAGTTCGCAATTTCTTAGAAAAGAAATCTACATTTGAACTTGACTCTGATGAACAGGGTAGTCTTCTTAATTTCCTAATGGGACTCTTAATCAAACTAGAGGATGATTACAAACTCAATTGCTTGGATATTAATCAGGTACAAATTTATGATACTACCTATTATTCTTTCATTTTCGAATCCATGGTAACTGCCAATACTAATCCCTATAAGGGTAAGGGGCAATTAGCATCTGCTGCAGTTCAATTCATGAATGAATTTACCGATAACGATGGGAGGTTCATATCATTCAATCAACTCGATCAACTCGATCAACTCGATAAAAACAACTGGATTTTCCAACTTAATTTCTCAATCTCATGACAAAGTATAACGTTAGTCCATTAGTTGCTCGGGAGATAGAATTCTACACGGGCACTATCTTTGGTGGTAGTTGGTGCCGATACTTTATTTCAATCACCCTACATCAATGCTATATAGAAGCAACATGGAAAACCCGTCCTAAAAATGATTTAGACGGGAACAAAGAAATCTTTAACTCTTTACAGGAGTATCTAGATTGGTTTGCTAATCTTAAGAAAACTTACGGAAGGAGAATATCCCGTAAACAAATGGTATATGCTGCATACGATGAAACAACACGTACCTTCAGTTACAAACCATACGAGAATTGGGCTACAAGACGTTCTAAGGAGAAATTAAATAAGCCCAAGGAACCAATACTGGCCGATGAATTATACTAATCCCCCAATCAGTTAATATACCTCAGGGAGTTCAGAAATCTTCCAACAACTTGCAGTATCAGAATTATTTAACCAACTAAATAAATAATCACTATGGTAAACTTATATAAATTACTCAACGTACTGGAACAGGGCATGTCTCTGTTCCAACTCAATAAATGGAAAACCGAAGGACTTTGGTACCCAATTACCCAATATAAAAAGGAATCAGACGAAATCCAGGTAGTAACTAATTTATTTATTGCTGACCAAGAACAGTATCATATCCAACTATCAGGTAATTATCCAGAAGAATTCGATGACTGGAATAACTTTCTAGAGGAAAACCAATGGAAAATCTACCCATTACTTGCAAACATAATGCAGGTCTTCTTGCCCACAGGGAACTATCAAATTATGTATACTCTATATCCACAAGGATTCATATCAGTAATTGCTAAGCCCCATGATAAGTAAAGAACTCAAATCACAATTAAGTATTCTCAAGGAAACTAACCCAGAATATATTCAAACCCTAAAGGATGCCGTAACGGCATCCTATAAGGCAGAACTTCAGGCAATCAAACCCAGTTCTACCGAAGAAGAGGAACAACTCAATATCGAACTCAAGGACATAGTATTAAAAATACTATTTGGGCCTTTCTATAACTATTTCGTATCAGAATACGTAGTATCAGATACTATATGGGAAGAACAGGATAAACTAATCGAGGACTTATATTATTACTTCAAATCATGACACCGTATATTCAACAACAACTTAAAAAGCTATGCGATAATCCAAATTGGTATGACGATATGCTCATCTCATGGGATAAAAACCCAAGAAATCAAAGGGAAGCTATTTATAACTACCTTTCTCATGTACAACTAAATGGGTTACTAGAAAACACTCAGATAGTTTTTACATTCATAGATGGCTACATGAAACCAGCTTTCTATTTCGAAATTCCCAGAGATACCAATCGATATCTTATACTGGGAATCCTCGATGAAGCAGGTTATCCTCATTGCTGCCTATTAGGCCAACCAAAACAAATGTTTAACCCTCAACTCAATTAACATCATGAAACCAACAATAACAGTAAACCAATATCCAATCGGATGGGAATGGCTAGACAGAGTACCTCTAGAGGACTTTACTTGGCTTATAGAAATATTCTCTACCCTGACCGATGACACTGATACTTATGACTTTGCTACCTTCGATAAAGAAGCAACTAATGGAGAACCTCCTTATCCAGTAATCGAAATCAATAGGAAAGGCTTAGCCCACTTCATGAATGATGACCAAGGCTACGAATCCGGTATATCAATGTACGGTCACTATATAGCATGTAAATGCTTAGACATATCCTCAGAAGAGGAATATATGAATCACTTAACTGATATCCGAATCCTAACTAATGAACTAGAGCCATGCTAACATCAGGTAAATTCTTAGTATCATTCGAAGTACCAGGCCCACTACCTGGTACTACCGAAGGCTTCTGCGAAGAAATGAACGTAATGTACAGAACTGAGGAACTTAATACCTACCTCCGCTACCCCAAACAAGAAATAAACCCAGGGCATAAACATAGTACCTACATAAGGCTAAAGCTAAGAGAAATCCTCGAAGTAAACCTAACAGATATAACCATAATCGATATAATATCACTACCATGAAAAAGAAAGACCTAATATACATACCCCACCAAGATACCTGGACAGAACACTTCCCTAATCCAGGCAGTAACAAAAATGATTACACTCTATACCTAAGTGATCCCCAAGCCCAGTATAATAAGCTACTCCGTACCCAACAGAAACTAAGAAACAAAAAGAAATGAACATCATCTATCACATAATCCGAATAATCCTATCCGTAGGAACTATCCTAACCCTCATACGAAATGAGAAAATATACCAAGCCCACAAGCATACCCACCCAACAAATAAAATAAGGTATATCATCTCACAGCTAATAATCCTAACCCTATACACCTCATCACTAATCCTGGTATCCTACACATATAGGATTATACTAAGATACATATAATAATACTAAAAATTATGAAATCACTAATTCTACTCATCGTAACGATCTGGCTTCTAATCCTAAATGAAGAAGCCTACCTAACAAAGAAATTCATCTACAGAATGAATCTAATCGTAATCCTTTTAGTATATGCCTTCATACAGGTATACCTAATCGAATAAATACCCACAAGGTACCCGGAATAAATACCGGGTACCTCCCACACCACCCAACACAAAAACAAAACAAAATCATACTAACGCTAACTAAGGTACATAATATAATATCTATCTATCCCCTCTATAACTAATATACCATCTACTAATATAATAATACCTAATACATATATCAAGGTACCTCGCCGGGGGTTTTGGGGATTTAGGCAAACAAGGCAAGTGATAACCCCTCTACTATACAAAGCCACTCAACTCACTATATAGCCACTATACCATATAGCTCTACTACACACTTTAAAGGCAAACCTAAAAAGGCCTAAAAGGTACACAAAATCCGACCATTAGGGGCCCCTAATCACATACCCCTAATGGCCCTTATATTAGTATATATTATATATGTATAGGTTGAGGATTAGGCAATAGGGTTTGTGATTAAGGCAAATTATTTGTTAGGTTTTAGGGCTAAATGGTTTATAGGATTTAAGGCCTTCAAGGGGCATATTTAGGTAATATTCCTAGTAACTCTGTAAGTAATTTGCTTAGTATTTATATTAGCATTAATTTTTGTATTCTAGGACAATTTTGTGATTTAGGGGTACCTTGATTGCCTAGAGCCATTAGGTATTATATAATATAGGTTATAGGTAGGGAAGGTAAATGGCAATCTCCATTCATGGCCTCAAGGACTAAGGCAAATATAATTCAAGGCCCTTAATAACCTACGAAGGCAATTAGGGTTATTGCATAATTAAAAAATAGTTCTTATATTTGCATCAGATAAATAAAGTATTAATAATTAAAAACCATTACCTATGAACACAGAAGAATTATCAAACCGATTAACACAAATCGTACAGGGCATTACTAATACTCACCCTATTAGGATTAAGGCTACTATCGAGGTTTTCCTTGAAGAATTTGACCCAAGCCAGAACTATCTTCTCTCTATTTCAGATATAGAAGGCTATGAGACCCAATTTATCGAATTCGAGATTTGGGACAAAAATGATGGTCCTATACCAGGTATCAAACTTTTCAAGGATTTCAATATATTCCTTGAACGAGAATTTTGCGAATACTAACCAATTAACCCCAGGCCTAACTTAGGTTCTGGGTTTTTACTTACGCTAACTTAGTAAGCCCTTATAGGCTATCCTAATCTCTATAGGCTTACCATAGTCCCTATATGGCCTTATTGAATTAGGACCTAATAGGTTTATAGAGGGCAATAATAGGGATATAGCTAATCGGCCTTAATTCTTTATCACCTTAGTCCATTAATGGCCCTATCAATATACAGGTATATAATACACTCTCAAGAGGACAGGCATAGGCCATATAGGATTATCCATATACATATCATATATGCCCACTACAAGGCGTGTGAAGATTACCCTTGTGAACCCCCAAAATTAAGTGCAAATATTAAGTCCTTTTAGGGTGCACAATATTTTCTATTTTATGAATTTTTCACAAAAATAATTTTGAAAATAAAATTATTCATTTTCTCAAAAAATTTTCTTGAAAATGTTTGTAGATTAAAATAAAGTTCGTATCTTTGCAATGTGAGAAAAACAAAGCGATATTTGAATGAATTTTTAATTAAAACTTTTTAAGAAAATATTTTTCTAAAAATTTTGTAGATTAAAAAATAGTTCTTACATTTGCAATACAGAAATGAAACAAACCTTATTAGAATAGTTTAAAAAGTCTTGAGGGTCTATTTGAAAAGGTAATAAAAATAATTAATAATAAAACTTTCAAGCATTTTATTATGAAAAATCAAATTAACAAAGTGAGTGCAGAAAAAGCAAGTGCAAACAGCAAAGCAAATAGTTTAATTGCTTTAGATGTTTTGAAAAGCGTAAAAGAAAAAAACGCGGGACTTTTCAAAACTTCTTTAGGGACAAAAACAGAAATTTACAAAAAAGAACTTTTTGAAGGTGCAAACGAAAAGCAAATTAAATCGTTACGCAAAAAGTTCAGAAACGTAACTTTCAATTTTCTTTCAACGATTGCAACAAATGCAGATAAAAAACTAATTGATGGCTTTATAGACTTTTATAAACAAGTCTATGTTTTAAACGATTTTTCATTTAATTCAATTGCAAGCGAAAACACTAAAGAAGAAAAGAAAGAGATATTAATAAAAGGTCTCGAAATTGTGAAAAAATCAATGAAGTAAAACAAAATCAGATAAGGAGTAAAATTTTACTCCTTATCATAAAAATAAAATTATTATGTTATTAATTTTGTTTGTTATCTTATTAGCTGTTTTTGTTAGTTCTTTATACGTAGTTTATATTCTTTTAAAATCAAATCATAGAATAATATCTACTATTATTGACGTACAAACTTTTCAATTAATTAATGTAGAGCAATTTCTATTGATTGAACAAATAAGCATGAACTATTTAAATGAAGTTGAATATACAATTTATAAAAAATTTTCTTTTAAAACTTTTTTACTATACTTATGTTATTGTTTAAATGAACAATTTAAAGAAAATTTAAATAATCATTTAGTAGATAATTAAGAAAGCAAGGGACAAATAAAAATGTTTGTCCCTTACTTTTTATTTTTAAATGTTAAATTTAACGGAACCGTACTCCCCTTTTAGTACCAGGAAATTTTAGGCTTTCGCTATAAGAGATACCTTGAAGGCAAATACACATTTTTAGTACCAGGAAATTTTGACACCTCGTATTAGAGGCATGCCAAGATATCCCACACCACACATGCCCACATAACACACAGAGAAACCAGAGAATAAAACATCCCTGGCTCTCATCCACCTTATCCCTCTGGCAGATTACAATATCAAAGTTCTTTCTATAAACCAAAAACTTATAAAGATATGGAAGAAAAAACATTATTCAAACTAGCACGTGCAATTACAGATACAGGTACAGATACTGTATCTTCAAAAGGTGGTACTGTAACCTACCGTATCACTTCCCTCAAAAGGAAACTGGTAAATGGCAAAGTAGCTTCAACCTCTACACCCTCTTGTACTTTGGGCTCAGCCTCCGTAAGTTGGGCTATTTGGGGAGGAGTTACCGTTGGAGATGGTTACTTAGATGTAAAAATTAACTATTCAGAAAATACTGGGTCCTCAAGGTCTACTACTCTGATATTTGACCAAAATGAGTCTAATAACAAAATCAATCTCACAGTAACTCAGGGATCCGGTATTACCTATAGTGGATACATAAAAATGGTTTCAAACACACTGCCTTTAGGTAGTGATAAAGGTAATACTGCTCAAATCCTTGTGATGTCCTATTTAAGTGGTAGTGATGGGTCTAAAAAAGAACAAGCTCCCAATGTGGGTAGTGCTCCAGATTGGTGCTCAGTATCCATTGCGGGTGTTCAGAATGACTCTTACCTGTTATCCCTGACCGCTTTATCGAGTAATCAAACTGGAGCTAACCGTTCAGGGCATATCTTCTTAACCTGTGGGGATGCTAACCTTAGTATACCAGTAACTCAGAAGTTACAAGTGGCTCCGTCACTGCCAACATTCACTCTCTCTGGATTGCCCACAAGTACAGGCTACTATCTCTTTGGCAAGGGAGCTAGGCCACAGAATACATCACTTTCAGATCAGGTGTATATACAGGGTCTCTCAGCAACTGGTACTGATACTATACGGATTCCATTCGCTGCCAATGACTCAGAACCTGGTACTATGATAGCATGTACTACTGGAGATAGAGTATCTGTATATACTATATTAAGGGCTAGGACTAGCTGGACATTAGAGGGGTCATTTATAGTACCATCTGCAGGAGGAACAGTATCAATCTAAAAACATTATATATTATGGAAAATAAAGTTCTTAAATTAGGGGGGGGGAGATCTACCCAAGATGTATATGCAGAAATAAGACCGGGAAGCTCTGAGAGATGGACAATACAATCTCAAAAGCGTAAGTATGTAAATGGCAAATTGTCCGGGGTTATTGAAGTTGGTTATTCTGCTAGCATCAATACCCCGGACTATGTTCTGGAGGAAGACAAAAGTATCAATGGTATTCAGATTACTGCACGAAATGACGGTACTTCTGGGCTTTGTATACTTACACAAAATGAATCTGGTAATAAAATAAATCTACACCTTACTACTCCCGAAGAAAAAGAATATTGGGAAATACATTTTAATCCTATAACCATCAATGGAGTAGACACGAGTGCTTTTTTTAAGGTTACTACCAATATTAGTGGCGAAAGTGGATCTATGGCTGATGGTGGTACCCTATATAAGAATTGGATAGTAAATCAAAATAGATATGCTATTAATGTCTATATTTCTGCTATATACCCCGGAAATGATTTTGACATACTGTCTTGGTCCTGCCTTGATAAGAATGGTAATGCTTTTAGTCCTAACTACAATTTACCGGGTAATTCATACTTTACAACAAAAACAACTGGATTGGGTTCCTATGCTCTTAAGAAAATTTCAACTCCCTCTGTTAGTAGTGGTACTCTTATACTCTCCAGTAGGTTTAACCCCACTAAAAAATATCCATTAGATTTGAACTTTTATTGGGGAGCTCCAACCTAATACCTGTATTAAGATAATATCCCAATTATAAAAGCAATTACCCAGAGTATTAAAGTAAGGGTATATGCAACAGAATACCTATGCCAGGGATACCAGCAGGTAATATAAGAATCTACTTTTAGTATTTCTGGATGTTCTTCTTCGTATTTTTTATCCTCTTCTCTAGCATTATATTTAGCCAAGATGAAGAAAGGTAAGAATACGAAGAAGATTATTAAAGCAACTGGGAATAAGAGTAGGAGAAGAATCTCCCACCCTTGCATTGATGACCCAGCATAATTACCATCTCTGTCAAAAAAGTATCTCATAGTAATTTGTATTTTATGTACTTGGTTAATAGGTAAATCGGAAATAGTGGTAATACCAACCATACCGAGATGAATAAAACGAGAGAGTGTATTTTGTGAGTATAGGGTAAATAATCCAAGCAAGCCCTTACAAAAAATACAGTGAATGGCAAACATACCAAATAAATTATTGCTAATACTGTAGTCATTGTTCTTTGAGGTATTTGTTAATAATCTTGGTAAGCTTCTTATCGAAATCAATCATAAAGTCCAAAGCCTTTGCATCATCCTTGAGATTCCGAATTTCTTTATCCAAAAACTCTATATTTCTCTTTATGGAAAAATAAGCCTTGAATGCAAGGAAAACCTTTTCATTCTCTTCTGTTAGGGGTAAAACCTTCCCATCTTTCCCATCCAATCTTGGATATGTATTATCAGGGCCAAGAGTTCTTGCAACCTTTACTCTGTTACTTAGTAGAGCCATTCCACTTTTCTTATCGATAGATTCTACTGTTACTTTCTCCATGAGTTGTCTCCCATCAATTAAGAAGAAGACTTCATTACCTTCTTTAAGCTTTTTGATTTCTTTCTTTTCTTTTTTCATATCTATTTTATTTAGAAATTTTCTTTATGCAAATATACGAAATTATTCTTTATTTATTGCATTATCTATTTTATTTTTTATAAATTCATAGGCATTGCCCCGGTAATCCTCTAGCATTTTGTATTCCTGTGGAGATAGAAATACCCCATTTACTTTAAAAGCATCTCTTAGATGCTCCGGTATAGTGCCCTGGTGAGTGATGTTATTATAACGGATAATGAAAAGTTTCTCTCGATCTTCATCAATAACTCCCAGAGTGTTGACTGGTTGGAGTTTAGTTTGGTAAATTCCCCCGAAAGCCGAAGGAACCATTAGAATACTTCCCGGTATTCTAGTTATCCAATGGGAATAATCGGGAGTAATTACGGCAATTTTCTTCTCTTTTTCAAGTTCTTTATCATAAGCTAATCGATTAAACCAAAAAGCACATTTAAAACAAACTTGTTTTCTTGCCATAAGTTGGGGAATCTCTCTAGTTTCATCGAATTCCTCTAAATTAATTGGTTTGCCACATATCTGGCATTCATTTTTCTTGCCCATATTGCATTATTTTATAAGTTATATATGATAATAGAACCTCGAAACATCCTAAAAATGGGTTATAAGCAATACTTTCGTTACTAAAATTGAACCATTAAAACTGATAAGTTATGGATAAACTAACAAATGAAATGATTAAAGACCTTGCTATTCGCTTAGGTCTAGAACCTGCTCTATTGAAGGCTGTTCAATTGGTAGAAGCCGCAGGTAGAGATGGGTTTTTAGCTGATGGTAGGCCTCAAATTCTCTTTGAGGGTCACATTATGTACAAAGAAGTACATAAGAAATTCCCTGACAGAGATTTAGCTTACCTTTGTAAGAGATATTCTACGATTTTCTTCCCTAAATGGGATAAATCGAAGTATTTGGGAGGTGTACACGAGTATAAAAGACTCGAATTAGCCAAAGAAATTGACGAAGAATGTGCATTGAAGTCTGCAAGTTGGGGAATGTTCCAAATCTGTGGATTCAATCACCATCTTTGTGGATGTAAAGATGTCTTCGAATTCGTTCATAAGATGTCAGAATCTCATGCAAATCAACTAGAACTCATGTATTATTTCATGAAAAACTCCGGTTGTTTGAAAGAACTTAAGGAGAAAGACTGGGCTGGCTTTGCCAGGAAGTATAATGGTCCTGGATATGCCCAGAATGCCTACGACCAAAAACTAAGAAATGCTTACGAAAACTTTAAAGGTAAATTATGAAAAGATGTCATTTTAACAGCTGGGTAGCAAAAGTATTTCTTTTCCCCAGTTACAAAGCAATTACTCTGGTGTATAACTCATTCTTCAAACACAAAGTAGAAGAGTGTAAACCTGATGATATCAATCATGAACGTATTCATCAGATACAGCAGATTGAGTGTAGTATAGTGGGTTTGGTACTTGGTATCATACTCTGGTTATCATTCAGTATATCCTTTTGGTGGGTAGTGGCTCTGACTTTTGGATTCTTCTACCTTTGGTATGTTATCGAATATATAATCATCATGTGCTTTGCCAAGTGGGATAAACAGAATGAAAGATATCATGATGTAAGTTTCGAAGAAGAAGCCCACAACAATGATAAGAATCTGAGTTACTTGGAAGACCGTAAGCCATTTGCTTGGATTAAGTACCTTAAATTGAGAAGCTACAAGAAATGAAAAAATTAAAAGTATTAGGGGTGTCTGCTGGTGCAGGCATCCTTTTGTTCCCTTTTAGAAAGAATTTGATAGCTAATATAGAAACTCGAGGAGTATTTTATACTAAAGGCTTAGAGCAGTGGAAATTGAACTTTGGTGGTATACCATATTATAAAGATGAAACCTTCCCAGATTGTAAGCCAGACATCATACTTTCAAGTCCAGACTGTGGAGCATCTTCTATTATGAGGCTTTCAAAAGTAAAAGAATTGGGCAATCCCCAAGAGAATAAATCCCTGAATCTAGTAATTCAATCAATCTTACATTATAAACCTAAGATATTTCTTATTGAAAACTTACCTCGTTTGCTATCTTTGCTCCCAAAAGAATATCTTCAAAAAACTCTTGAAGACTATAAACTTATTTTTCACGAAAGAAGCGTTTCTGACTACGGTAACTCACAGTTATCACGAAAGAGATTACTTATCATTGGAGTACATAGAAAAACGGGTAAGAAATATTTGAATGCTTTTGATGAAGTATTTCAAGTAAAAAACCCAACAATTACTAGAAATCTACTTAAACCACTCACATTCTCTCAGGAAAATAATACTAACCAGATTCCGTTTATGAGTAAAACTCTGGCAATGTATGACTATCGGAAGCTTCCAGAGAAGAAGAATCTCACAGTAGCAAAGATACATAGACTCTGGGTTAGAGATTTTAAAGATGAAAAGAAGTGGCCTATCAAAACTGCAAAGATGAGTACTCTTCCAGGAGTATATCGATTAGAGTATGATAAACCCCCATTAACTCTCAGACCTGCAGATAGGCAATTTAGACCAGATGGATACCCCTTGGGAATCGAAGACTTCAAGGCAATTATGGGATTCCCTGATAAATTCGAAATTTACCTTCACAAGAATGGTGATACCTTCGAAGGTGATTTTAAGGATTACCATTACTGGCTTAACAAGGCAAGGTATACAATTGCCAAAGGGGCAGTAGGGGAAATAGGTATTTGGTTCAAAAAATGCCTCAAGAAAATTGATTCATCAAAACTGAGCTAAATTGAGCTGTTTGAAAACCCTTTTTTCTTTTTATTAAGTTTTTCTTTTTTAGGAAAGTGCTTTCTGGTAAAGAAAGCTATAATCCTATAAATCAACTCTGAAGGTAAGAAAGGGATTGTTAAGGGAAAACAAGGAAACGAGTGAGTACCAGAGTTTCACTAAAAGCGAAATTACCATGAAGAATTTAAAAAGGGCCTTGTTTATTGTACTTCTAGGATTTACTATTTACCTTTGCTTCAGGAATTACAAACTTTCTCGAGAGGTTGATTCCCTGGAACTAGCGGTCAATGAAATCCCAGATACAGTATACACAGAGAAACCCTTCAAACCAGAGAAGAAGTACTCAGAAAAAGTTGAACCAGGTAAAATCTTAGTTCATGATAATAAGCAGCCAACTCTCTTTCCTGATTCCATGCTAAGGCAGCCAGTTATCAGTAACCAAGATTCCCTGGTTCAAATTGTTTTGAAGAAAGATAAGTTGAACTTAAGTCTGTTCAATAAGGAGACTAACACTTATTCAACTAGACTATTCCCAATCGACTTAGATAAGTACAACTACAACTGGTATGAAGGTCAATTAACTCGAAAGAAAGTTGCAAGGTTATCACTTAGTCCATACGTCTATGGCAAATACAGACCTTTCAATAATCTCTTCGATATGGGAGCTGGTCTTTCAATCAAGACTAAGAGATTTAATTACAAATTCGGAGTCAATACCTTTTACTACCCAAAGATAAAATCTGGTATAGGTACTGACATCGAATTTCAAATAACGTATAACTTTTAAGTAATGGCAAAGACTATCTCAGAAACTAGAACTACATTAACTCGGGAAGAACTATCAAACCTATCCCGAGTTTCTAGTGATGTTTTCTTTTTTAGCCTTTTTTGCTATGTGATACATCCAGTAAGAGGAAAGGTAAGATTCGATTTATACCCATTTCAAAAATCGGTTCTCTACAACTTCATTGCCCAACGATTCAATATCATCCTTAAGTTTCGTCAGGCAGGGATTACAGAACTTATTTCTATGTACTGTCTTTGGTTGGCGATGTACCATCCCAACAAAAAGATAAACATCATCTCTATCAAAGACACCACCGCTAAGAAGGTGCTTAAGAAGATTAAGTTCATGTACAAGAATCTTCCATGGTACCTTCAAACTCCCATAATCAATGGTAGAGCTGGAGAATACGGTTCTGCTTCCATGATAGAATTTGATAATGGGTCATTTATTGAATCAATTCCGACATCATCCGAAGCCGGTCGTTCGGAATCCCTTTCTCTTCTGGTAATTGACGAGGCAGCAGTAGTAAGATGGGCTGCTCAAATTTGGGCTGCTGCTTTTCCTACTCTTTCCACTGGTGGAGCTGCCATCGTCAATTCCACTCCCTATGGAGTTGGTAATTTCTATCACTCAACTTGGGTAGATGCCATTGCAGGAGGTAATCCTTTTAACCCAATTCGATTATACTGGCAAATGCACCCAGAACGAGATATCAATTGGTATAACCAAATGTCTTCTGCTTTGGGAGCAAAACGAACTGCACAAGAAATTGATGGTGACTTCTTATCATCTGGTAATACAGTCTTCGACTTAGCCGATATTAAAGCTATCGAAGACTGCCTTAGTGATTACCCAGTTATTAAGAAGAGATTTAATGGTCAATACCGACAATTCTGTGAACCCGAATCAGATAAAGAATATTTCATTGGTGCAGACGTTTCAACTGGTAGAGCTTCTGACTACTCTTCATTTACTTGTATGGATAAGCTAGGAGAAGAACAAGTAGTATATAAGGGAAGAATGGCAGTGGGAGCTTATGCTAAGTTACTTGGTGATACTGGGAAGTTGTTTAACTGGGCAATAATAGCTCCAGAATCTAATGACGTTGGTTTATCAGTAACTTCTAAGCTTCAAGATGAAGGCTACCCTAACCTTTACTACTACCAGAAGATGCTAAAGAAAAAAGGTAAAAGTAGACCTGAAATGGATAAATCCCCTGGTTGGTTAACCACCCAAAAGAATCGTTCAGTGATAATAGAAAACTTGGAAGAAGATATTCGATTAGATCACGTAATCATTAAGGACCCATTCTTTGTACAAGAAGCTTATACCTTCATTTATGATGGTTTAGGTAGACCTGTTGCAATGGGTAAACATAGGGCTAACAATTCAGCTGTAGATGTAGACCTTGAAGGAGACGTATATGCCGATGATGATATCTTTGGAAAAGCAATATGTAATCACATAAGGAAAGGAAAAACTAACGTAATCGTACAACCAAGATGAAAAAGTACTTCAATTTTAGTTGGGGTTGGGGACGTAAGAAGGACCCTCCCAAGAATGGTACATCCTCTAATAAAGAGGAGAAGCCTGCCACATCGATTTCGCCTGGTAGGGTTTCAGTTGACGATGATAGCGATAACTTAATTACATCATTACAAGGGTTGACTAAATTAGTTGAACCCTCTTTTCGTGTTGATGTGATACCTTTAATTCGGGATTTATATAAGGTAAATCCTGATATGGGCATTGCATTGCAAGATATGTTTAAGTTAGCTAACACCAGTCATACAGTAACTTTCCCTAATAATACCGATGAAGAGGCTTCAAAGATGAGAGAACATCTTAAGAAAGCCACCAAGGGATGGACCAGATATACTGCTGGTATAGATGGTTTAGTTAATAAAATGATTGTTCAACTTCTTGTAAGTGGGGCAATATCCGTAGAAGGAGTACCAAATGATAAGCTTGATGGTTTGGCTACTGTATTATTCCTTAAGCCAGAACACATCAAGTTTAAACGTGAATTAAATGGGGTGTATGCTCCTTACCAAAAGAATATAAATTTCTTTGTTAAGCAACAAGATTACATTAAGCTTAACCCAGAAACCTACTTCTATGTTGGTATGTTCAATGATACCGATGAACCTTATGGAGTTCCTCCATTTATGCCTGCATTGGATTCTCTCAAAGGACAAAATGATATGAAGATTAACTTCAAACATATCATGGAGATTTGTGGTATGGTTGGTTTCTTAGAAGCTAAGATGCAGAAATCTCCACAAAGGCCAAATGAGAGTATCAAATCTTATGAATCCAGATTATACCATGAACTCAATATCCTCAAACGTAATGTTAAAGAGGGTATGAAGGATGGAGTAGTTGCTGGTTACATAGATGACCATGAATTCAAACTAAATTCTACTACTAAGGAGCTCGGTAATATCGAGAAGCCTTGGAATATGAACCAACAATCTGTAGCAAATGGGTTGGGAGTTAATGGCTCTATCATTGGGGTATCATCTACTACTGGTGAAGGTGCAACTGGTATAATGCTGTCTAAGATGATTAGCCAGTTAAAAAATATCCAAATGCTTGTAGCTTATGTATTAGACCGACTTTATTCTCTAGAACTGCGTCTGGCAGGCTTTAATAATAAGGGAATGAAGATTGATTGGGGAACTTCTACAGTTTCTGATGAAGTTAAAATCCAACAAGGTCTTCAGTATAAGATACAGAACCTTGACTTATTGTATAAGGCTGGTATCATTAGCCAAGAGCAATATGCTTGGGCAATGGGTTATGATTCACCAGATGAAAAGGAACCAAGAGTTTCACTTGAGGACCAATTTGCTAAGGGTGGTAATATAGACCCACAAGAGGGTACCAAGAAGAAACAAAGGCAGGATGATAAAAACCAATCTGCTCGTAGGTCAAGAGATAAGAATAACCCGGCTCCTTCTCGAGGAGACCAAAATACTAAAGCAAGATGAGTAAATTTACAAAGAAAAACAAAGAGCATCTTGATTCTATGGTGATAGGTCAAGGCCATACTATTATGGCTGGGTATATCCCAGAAGCAGTGGGAGCCAAGGCTTTCTCAGAGAATTATTACAAATGGAAAAATCCTACACCGGATTCCATTGCTCAATTTGGATTTTGGGGAGGGGATATAGATTATAATACTTACTATCCCAACCTAGACAAATCGGAACTAACTCCTAAGGACGAAGAGTTTATCGAACCAATGTTCAGATTACTTTCAGAAACGATTGTATCTAAGAATTGGAACCCGACAGACTTTGGTCAGAATGGAGTACTAAAGGCTTCTATGAAGATGTTGCTTGGTCAAACAGTAAACTGTGACCATGAAACCAACATCGGTAATGCTATTGGTGCTGTATCACAAGTAATGTGGCAGGAATCCTATAAAGACGGTAGCTTTACTATACCCGCTGGTATCAACGGTATTCTGAAAATCGATGGTAAGGCAAATCCAAGAATTGCTCGAGGAATTCTTATGGAGCCACCCTCAATTCATAGTAATTCGGTTACTGTACAATTTAAGTGGGATAGATCCCATCCCCAAATGGAAGATAACGAATTTTATCAGAAACTGGGTACTTATGACTCTAAGGGAGTTATGGTACGTAGAATTGTTACTGAAATTGTTCGTTACCTTGAGACCTCACTAGTTTCACATGGTGCTGATTCATTTGCCCAGAAAATTGGTTCGGATGGTAAAATCATTAACCCAACCTTTGCCAAAAGAACTTGGGCATCTTATGAAGAATACAGAGATGATAAATCGAAGCAATACTTCTTTACTGATTATAAATCAGATTTAACATCATATCAAGAAAAGAACGATACTCAGGGTTCTTTTAATGATAATGATGCCAATGATAATCATTCAAATAAAAATAACATGAACGAAGAATTACTAAAATTTCTTGAAAGCCTTTTCGGGGATAATATGCTTACCCTGGAAGAAGGTAAAGAGATGAATCAGGAAAATGTAATTGCCTGCATTCAGACTTTGGTATCATCCAGAAACGAATTGCAAACTTCGGTAGATAATCTTACTACAGAGAAAACTTCTCTTACGGAACAGATTACCAACTTGAATGCCGAAGTAGCTAACTTGAAGGAAATGGCAACCGTAGGAAAGAATCACATTGCTTCTCTCCGTGAAAATGCCGTAGAAACCTACAAGAAGTTAATGGGTGATAAGGTAGATGAGACAATCGTTACGATGCTCAATGCCGAGACTACTGGTATTACTACTCTTATTTCCTTGACCAAGGATTACCAAGCTCGCTTGGAAGAGAAGTTCCCTCTCACTTGCTCAAAATGTGGTTCTAAGGACGTCAACCGTGCTTCCTCAATTGCTGAGGATGATACCGAGGGTAAAACTGGAACCCAGGGTACTGATACCCAACGGAATTCAGAATCTCCGAGTACTAAGAATGTAATCGATAACTTGTATCGAAACAAAATCAAATAACTAATATAAATAATCCGCGTTATGGAAAAAACTAAAATCGTAAACGACCCTCAGCAACTTACTCTCTTTGGGGAAAGAACCCCGAGAGCGGTGATTTACAAAAGTGAGTCACACAAATTGCACCAGGCTTTCAATGTTAAAGCTGGAGAGAAAATCGTACAGGGTATGCCAGTGGCTTTGAATGAAGAAGGTTTGATTTACCCTTGCACTGATACAGCTACTCAAGTTTATTTGGGTGTAGCAGTAACGGATAACGTTAACCCTGCTTATCAACCTCAAAGAAATTTCCCGGTAGAGGTAACAGTAGCTATGGAAGGTTACATGATTTGTAACTGGGTATCAAACGAAAATATCGAAGCTGGCTATGTAACTCCCGATGGAAAATTGCTTAACGATAGATTCGTAAAAGCTAACCAAGCAACTTCAACCCAGTTCATTGCCCTTAATCCAGCAGAAGAGGCAAATGAGGTAATTCAAGTACTCATCAAATAAGAGAAAAGAAGTTATGGAAAATAAAATAGATATTACAAAGTTGAAGGCTCAAGATTTTATGAATGAGCTGCCGGAAATGGTAAGAAGCTTGGAAGCTGTTCGTTCCGGTTCACAGGACAAGAAGCCTGTAGAGGTAACTTTTGGAGAATTGGTTACCGGTAAATGGGGTATTTCAGAAGATGAACTTTTTGAAAAGATGGGCATCAATCCAAAAGTGGACACGATGCAGAACATCTTTACAATGCCTCAACAGAATGTTCGTTGGATTGTTCCGGAAATCATCCGTGCTGCTATCACATTGGGTATGCGCCAGGCTCCGTTCTATCCGAACATCATTGCATCTGATCAACCCATCAATGGTTTACAAGCAATCATGCCAATGGTTAACATGTCGGATGCTGCCCCTGCAAAGGTTAATGAGGCAGAAACTATCCCATTGGGTGATGTTAGCTTCGGACAGAAATCAGTTAGCCTCTTCAAAATCGGAAAAGGTTTCAAACTTACTGATGAAGTTCGTAACTATGTTTCACTCGATGTCTTGGGAATCTACCTTCGTGATTTTGGTGTTCAGTTGGGTTATGCTCTGGATACTCTGGCTATGGACGTTGCTATCAATGGTAACAACCCTGATGGCTCTGAGTCTGCCCCGGTAATCGGTGTATACGAAACAACTAACGGTATCACTTACAAAGACCTTCTGCATATTTGGGTACGTGCTGCTCGTATGGGACGTAACTTCCAAACTATGATTGGTGGTGAAGACCAGGCAATCGAAATGCTGAACTTGCCGGAATTCAAGGATCGTCACTCGGGTACTACAGAAGCTACCCTGAATGTTAAGTCTCCTGTTCCCAAGAATGCTGACTTCTACATTCACCCGGGTACACCCGACCAACAGTTGCTGTTGATTGATACATCTGCTGCCTTGATTAAGCTTACTGCTCGTCAGTTGATGCTTGAATCTGAAAGAATCGTTTCTAACCAGACTCAGGCAATCTATGCAAGCTTGACTACTGGCTTCTCTAAGATGTACCAGGATGCAACTCTGTTGCTGGCTGCTGACAAGAAGTTCTCAGAATTCGGCTTCCCCGAGTTCATGAACGTAGACCCATATTTGATGGTTAACCTAGAATAATAAGGGACGTCCGGTTTCATCTATATAAATTCCCTGAGAGGGTAGGTAACTAAAAAGACCTATCCTCTCTTTATTAATCATTTTTAAATCTTAGGAAATATGGCTAAAGATAAATATACAGTAACTGTGGGACCAAGAGCTTACAGTTTTCATGACCAATCAACTGGTATTACCGTTTGTAGAGGAGAAGACAAGGAACTCTCTCGTCGTCAATTCCGTGCACCAAAGATTCAGAAGGCAATTGCCTCTGGCCATCTGATTATCATTGCTGATAAATCAGAAATCGAAAAGTATTCAGAGGCCGACATCGAAAAGTTGGATAAGAGACTGAATGCTCAGTTCAAGAAAGGCATGACTCTTGAAAAACTTGCAAAGGGCTATTCCCTGGAAGAACTGAAACTGGTAGCAGGTCTTCATGAAATAGTTGCCGAGAAAGATGATACAGTAGAAACACTTATTCAGGCTTTGCTGGAAGAATTCGAATCCTCTTCTAAAGGGTAATATATGAAAATTACATAAGACAGACTAATATGAATAACAATCTGGACTTTTTGTACGTTACGTCAGGTCTGGAAGTTTCATTCAGAGTCATATCCAAAGTCCCGGCCAAATCCATTTTTGACTGGGACTTTGGCGATGATAAGGGAGAGGTTTTCAATGGTGGAAGACATGTTTCCTATTCTTATGAAACTCCCGGTTTCTATACAGTAACCCTACATGTAACCAACTCTAATGGTTTAGATATCACCGTAGATAAGACTCTGGTAGTTTGTGATTATGGTCATACGGCATTAGCCGATACAATATATAACTTAATCGACCACTATATTCCTTCAGAGATATCAGAGGGAATGACCAGGGAAGATAAATCTATCTACATCACCAAATGGCAATATTATATTGGTCCTCTAGTAAATCACCAAATTCCTGCAGATAAGTATACTGATGAATTATGGTATGAAGCACTAGAAAACCAATTAATAATGGAATTGGCAGCATGGGACTTTCTCAATGTGAAGATACTTAATCTATTAACAAGTACTTCAGAATACCTAAGTCAATTAACTTCTACCAAAGAACAAACTGGTGATGGTACTTCTAAACCCGAACTTGCCCGAGGTGATAGGATAAAACAAATCACTACTGGGCCTACTGAAGTGCAATATTATGATACCTTGGCAGATGCTACAAGTTCCCTATGGAAAACACTTTCTCAAGCAATGCAACCAGGTGGATTAATAGATGAATTAAGGAAGAATCTTTGTATGTTAGCTTCACGATTGGAAATCTACTTACCGTTCTGTGATGAAGTATTTAGAACCGTAGTCCCAAAAGTAGTTAACAGAAGGCAACCTGGAGTATTAGATGGGCCAAATCCAAGTGCTCCAGTGAAAGGTGGTAAGAAATCAATTCTAACTAAGTTATGACAAAAGAACCCTGGAGAATGGTAAAGAACCGCTCTTGGGATAGATACAAGAAAATTATCACTGACTTCTTAGATTGGGATGCTGGTAGACAAACCATAACTTGGGCCAAACATGTTAATCAGCTTCTCAGTCATGCCGAAGACAGTATACCTAAATATTATAACATCCAAATCGAGGCATTATGTTACTACAATGCTTTCAGAAACTGGCCTATCAATAAGGCAACTATTTCAGGAGAATTGGATGATGAAAACTTATCAATACTAATTTCTAAATCTTATATAGAACAAATCGGTTATCTTACACCGGAAGGTTATTGGGATTTTAATTGGGAACAAGATAGGTTTGTAATTAATGGTATAGCGTATAAGCCTTCTGGAGATACTCAGACTGCTCAGGCAAAGGATGAGGCTTTAGTTTTCATGATTATCCTAAAGAGAGACCGAGATACCAAAGTTGAATTTGTAGAATAAAAATAAAGTATATGGCAAAGATGTTAGTACTGAGGTGGACACCAATTACTACAAACAGTGGAATTTGGTTTGATAGTAATCTGGTTATCCTCAATGGTACCTCTGGAGTTCATATTGAAATGAAAGGTAATGGCAATGATGTAACGGCATTTCAATCGATGACCGGAAACAAATTTGTCACCTGCTTTCAAGATTACTTCGGGGATATCTGGGATAAAATAATACCTCATCCTGGTATAGGCCAGGTAATAAAGTTCCGTGTAAATAGACTTCCTGATTATGCTTGCATACGGGGAGATATTGAGGACGGTGGAGATGTAGACCCCGAAAATCCGGATGTACCAATGAATGCCTTCTGTGGTTCAGAGGGAGAACCATTCAGGGATATCGATTCTGAATTCTTACTGGGTCGTCAACGTGCAGTAATTAATCCTTAAATTTTATAAAATATGTATGTAAGTAAGTATTATACCTGCGAAGAAATAGACCAGCGGTTATTACAGGGTTACTATGATGACTTTGTTAAAGCTGGCTTTGGAGGAACTATAAATGAGTTCTGGGCCTTCGTACTTTCTATCAAGAATAAGGTAGATAAGAAAGAAGGATACGACTTATCGAAAAATGATTTTACCGATGAGTTGAAGGCTAAACTTGATGGCATCGAAGAACATGCAAATTACATCACCAAAGTTTCTCAGCTTGAGAATGATTTGAAATATCAAACTGAGGAAGAAGTTAAACAGATGATTAGTGATTTGGTTGATGGTGCTGATGATGCCCTTGATACTCTTAAAGAGTTGGCAGAGGCATTGGGTAATGACCCCAACTTTGCAACTACCATCACTAATAAATTAACCGACCTTCGTACTGCTTTAACCGAAGAGGTTAATCGTGCTAAGGAAGCCGAAGCTGCTCTGGGTGTTGCAGTAGCTGCAGTTCAGGATAACCTCGAATATGGGTTAGACCAAATCAATAAGAAGATTGATACTGTTAAGGCAGACTTAAAAGCCGAAATCGACAGAGTTGAGAAGAAGGTAGATAAGAATGCTGAAGATATCAAAGACCTTGAAGATAAGGTAAATCAAGGTAATGATGAACTTGAGAAAGAACTTAAGGACCTTATCCAAAAGGAAAAAGATGAACGTATTGCTGCCGATAATGAGATTAAGGAAAGTGTAAATAACCTTAAGACTCTCCATATCAATGATAAGGCCGCACTCGAGGCAAAGATTGCCGAAGAAACTGCAAATCGTACCAATGCAGATACCGTACTGGATTCTAAGATTAATGAAGAAATCACTAATCGTCAGGCTGATACTTTAGCTCTTCAAGGTAAAATTGACCAAGAGAAGGTAGACCGTCATTCTGAGGACCAAGCTCTTCATAATGAAATCTCTAAAGAGGTAACAGACCGTACTAATGCAGACAATGCTCTTCAAGGTAAAATTGACCAAGAAGCTCAAGCACGTACTGCTGCAGACCAGGTATTACAGAACAATATAGATTCAGAGGCTACCACTCGTGCTGCTCAGGATTTAATTCTTGAACACAAAATTGACGATGTAAAAGAGCAGGGTGTAGAAGACAAAGAACAATTGCTTAATGCTATTGCTGCCGAGGCTGCTGCTAGAGAAAAGGGTGATAAAGACCTTGATGCTAAGAAGGTAGATAAACGTGAAGGTTATTCTTTGACTAAGAACGACTTTACCGATATACTCAAAGCTAAATTGGATGGCATAGAAGAAAAGGCAAACTATATTACCCATCTCTCTCAGCTTATCAATGATGCCGGTTTCCAAACTGAAGAAGAAGTAAATGCTGCTATCCAAAAGATTATTGGTTCAGCACCAGAGGTACTTGATACTCTTAAGGAAATTGCCGATGCCCTTGGAAATGACCCCAACTTTGCAACTACTATCACTAGGAAGTTGGCTGCAATCACAGAACAGGTTAACCAAGAAATCGAAGACCGAATTGCAGGCGATGAAGCAAACAGCGCTGAGGTAGCTGCTGAAGTTCAAGCCCGTAAGGATGCTGACACTGCTCTCGAAACTAAACTGAAAGAATATGTAGACAATAAGTCTGCTACTGGCGATGCTGCTCTTGGGGTTGTAAGGGATAACCTTAACAAGGAAATCCAAGACCGTAAAGATGCAGATGCCACAATTCAGGCTAACTTGGATAAAGAGATTGTCGAAAGAAAGACTGCCGATGAAGCATATACTCAAAGTCTGGCTAATGTTAACCAGCGTATCTCAGACTTGGCTTTGAGTATGCAAGAGTCTATCAATACTTTGCGTAATGAGCTTACTGAGCAGGTAAATGCCAATACTACGGCAATCGCTACTAATCAACATAATATAGAAAGAAATTCAGAGGCAATCACAAACTTAACTAAGACTGTAGGTGATAACTACAAGGAGGTTAAGGATATGATTAACGAAGAAATCGTTGACCGTACGAATGCCGACAGTGCTTTGAGTTCTCGTATCGATACTCTCAATATTGACCTTAATACTGAGAGTGTAGAAAGAAAAGCTGCAGACCAAGTTCTTCAGGTAAATTTGGATAAAGAAGTAGCAGACCGTACTGCAGCCGATAAATCTCTGAGTACTGAGTTCACAGCTAAATTGGATAATGCTAAGCAGGCTTTGGAATCTGAGGTAGCTAGCCTTAATACTAAGCTTGAACAAGAAAAGGAAAACCGTATTGCTGGTGATAATGCTTTGGGAGTTCGTATTGATTCTCTAGAGGCAGGTAATACCGATGCTATGAATGAATTAAAAGCAAAGGTAAATGCTAATACTACTGCTATTAATGCAGAGAAAGACCGAGCAATTGCCAAAGAGACTTCACTTGAGGCAAAGATTGATACCAACCTTCAGAACCATAAAGATGATATGGCGGGTATCAACCAAAATATACTTACCGAAAAGAATGACCGCTTAGCTGGTGATACCGAGTTGCAGAATAATATCGATAAGGAAGCTACAGAACGTGCTAACCAAGATACCCTTATTAATAATGCTATTGCTCAGGAAAAAGCAGATCGAATTGCTGCTGACCAGGCAATGGATGGAAAGAAGGTAGATAAGGTAGACGGTAAAGTACTTTCTTCAAATGACTTCACTGACTTGCTATATGCCAAGTTGGATGGCATCGAAGAACATGCAAATTACATCACTAAGGTATCTGAGTTATTAAACGATTCAGATTTCCAGAGTGCTGAACAAGTAGAGGCAGCTATCCAAAAGATTATTGGCTCTGCTCCAGAGGTACTTGATACTTTGGCCGAGATTGCTAAGGCTCTCGGTGATGATCCCAACTTTGCAGCAACTATGACTGCTAAGCTTACTGAGTTGGAGAATAAGCTTGAAGCTGAAAAGAATCTGCGTGAACAAGGAGATAATACTCTGCAACAGACTTTCACTAATTTAAGTAATACTCTTACTACTACGGTAAATGAGTTGAGAACTTTCGTAACTGAAACTCGTACGGAGCTGTTAACTTCCTTGAATGCTACCAATGCTCTGGTAACTCAGAATGCTGCCAATATTCAACGTAATCTGGAATTGATTCAGGGTATTCAGGATAACAGTAATGGTAACTATACTGCCATTACCGATTTGCTGAATAATGAAATCGCTGCTCGTAAGGCTGAGGATATTCGATTAGAAGCAAAGATTGACCAGAATACTTCTGACTTAAATACAGAGAGAGAGGAAAGAAAGGCCGCAGATAAAGTTCTCCAGGATAACATTGATGCAGAAGAAGCTGCCCGTATTGCTGCCGATACAGCTTTGGGTAAACGTATCGATAAAGAAATTCAGGACAGAACCGATGCTGATACTGCCTTAGATAATAAATTCACTAACATTACCGATGACCATGAAGAAAGACTGGTAGCTGAAGAAGGTACTTCTGATGCTTTGCCTGATACCATGGTTACCGATGTTAGTGCTGTAACAAGAACCGGTACCCAACTTTCTTTCAAGGTAAAGACTTCAACCAAGGATAATGCAAATAACCAATATGGTGAAGAAGTAGAAGCTACCAAGAACTTACTCCCGGTAACTCGAACTCTTGCAGGAGTTATGTCTGCCGCAGACAAGGTTAAGTTAGATGGGTTAGACCCCAATTCTTTAACTGATCTCTCTGCAGCTTCTGATGCTAATAAGGTAACGGTAACCGTAACTAAGGATAACGGTTTGAATGCTGATACTACCGAAACTTTCGATTTGCCTCAGGTATCGGCTACTAAGGCTGGTACGATGACTGCGAAAGATAAGGTAGAATTGGATAGAATCTCTACTGCTAACTTTGCCCTTGGTGCAGTAACTCCCAATGAAACTACTGTTGGCATAGCTGCTACTAAGACCGTAGTTGAAGATGGTACAGTAGAACAGAATCATATTACATTGCCTGCCTCTACTGCAGAGAAAGCTGGTGTACAAACTGCAGCAGATAAGAAGCTGTTTGATTCTATACCAGATAATATTATTATCTTATCAGGTGATAAACCAGTTGAGGTAGGTCAACAAAGCAGTCAGGTTACTTTAACTCATAATTTCTCTTCTAAAAAAGAAGAGGGTATTTATACTCATGAGCCTGAAGATTATAAGACTACTTATATCCCAGCAGCTACTACAGAGAAAGCTGGTGTAATGACCGCCCAAGATAAAGTTAATCTGGATGAGACATTACCCAATGCTATTGCTCAAGAGGTTCAGGACCGTAAAGATGCTATCGAAGCTTTGGACGGTAAATCAGAAGCCGCTCTTGCTCAAGAAGTAGCTGATAGAAAAGCTGCAGATACTGCTTTAGATACCAAGTTTACTAAAGCTGTAAACGATGAAGCAACTGCTCGTACTTCTGCTGATACTGCATTGGGTGCAAGGATTGATAAAGAGATTGCTGATAGAACTGCGGCAGACACTGCCCTTGATAATAAACTGCAGAATAACATTAACACTCTAGAAGCTAAGCATGATGCCTTTGTAGCAACTAAGGGTAAGGCTGATGGCTTTGCTCCATTGGATGGGAATGGGTTAGTACCTGCTAACCATTTGCCTTCATATGTAGATGATGTACTTGAAGTATATGCTACCTATGATGTAAGCCCCACTGGAGGTCTTACTAATGTTCAATTGTATACGGATGCAGGTCACCAAACTCCCGTAGTTGGAGAATCTGGTAAGATTTATATAAATGTTGCCGATGGTGAACCTCCATACCAATTCCGTTGGTCAGGTACTAAATTCGTAGACAGTAATACTTCGTCTCTTATCATTGGGGAAATCGCAGGTACTGCTTTCGAAGGTAGTAGAGGTAAGCATCTTGAGGATGTGGTATCTAGCATGCCTAAAAATTTAATTAGTAAGGTTTCAATAGCTAACAAAAATAAGCGTAATATTATTATCTTATGTAACTATTCTGCTACGGATGGTCAAGGGCATTACGTTGATAAACCCGATGGGATGGTAATCCCTCTAACTCCAGCCACTACTCGAGAAGCTGGTCTGATGGATGCCGATAGTGTAATAATGCTTAATCAAACCTTACCAGATGCTATTGAAGCTGAACAAGAGGCCCGTATTGCAAAAGATAATGCTCATGATAAGCTGATTAATAGTTTACCGAATGAAATAATGACGGTAATTAACTCTATTAATTCAGCTGCGGGTTATCTCATTCTAAAATATTTTAGATGGGTAAAGAATACTGAAGAAGGTTCATATGCTAGAGGTACTGATGTAGATGTTAATATCCCTGCAGCAACTAAAACTGCTGCTGGTGTAATGACGGCATCCGATAAAACTAACCTGGATAATACGGTACAAGGCTTGGCAAATGAGATTACGGATAGAACCAATGCTATCAATTCTCTTCGTACAGAATTAAAAACTTACGTAGATGGATTGATTGCCGATAAGGGTTCAGATATAACTGCCCTGGAAACTAAGGTAAATAACCACATTGCCAATAAATCTAATCCCCATGGAGTTACCAAATCCCAGGTTGGTTTGGGTAATGCTTCCAATACTTCGGATGCAAATAAGCCAGTATCTACTGCTCAGGCTGCTGCTATTGCCGATGCTAAGGCTGCAGGTACTGCTGCTCAAACTTCTATCAATAACCATGCAGGTAGAAAGGATAATCCTCATACAGTAACTAGAGCTCAATTGGGATTGGCAACTACCGACCAGGTAGTATTTGCTAAGACCACGGCTCCTTCTGGTTTCTTCAAAGAATCTTCAGATGTTCGACTCAAATCTAACATTAGGGATTTGAATCATACTCTGGAACAGATTTGCCAGATACCAACCAAGTCATTCGAAATGCTTGGTAAAGAGGACGAGGGAACTATTGCTCAGAACCTCGAGGGCTTAGGCTTTGGTAAATATGTGGAAGAAGTTCCAGTAGAGAAATCTACGGTACCTAATCCAGAGGAATTCGAAACCTTGGAAATCAACGGAGAAGAATACGTACTCGTAAAACAAGTTAAATATCACAAGATGTCAACTTTGGCAATCGAGGGTGTTAAACTTCTCTACGATGAAATCAAGGCTTTGAAGGCAGAGATTCAGGAACTTAAAAACAAATAAATCTTATGGGAGAGATAGCAACCTGGAGTGCTGTCAAAAGTAAAGTAGGCCTTGGTAAGGATGGTAATGACTGTCCTACCAAGGCTGAATTGTTAGCACTCTCCCCTACAGGAACAGGGGAAAATTATGTGGGGTTGGAACTATCCAATGCCGGTTCCTATGGAAATAACGAAACAGTAAAGTTAGAGGATATTCATAAGGTAACTTGGAAATATACTTTTACTCTTTGGACAGATACTTTGAATTTCTCGGCTTTAGGCGGAGAACCTACTAATGAGAAGCCTTGGTTTGGGGCTACTTCTAATAGAACTAAATATTTGGATGGTGTAGCTACTAGTACTGTAGAGAGTGTTGCATATAATCATTCGGGCAGACCTTCTTGGGTAACTTGGGCAGACGGTACAGGTTGGAGAGCTACCGAGAATCTTGAGTTAACTGCCAGGTCTAAAACTGACGGTACTCTCATACAACAAGGTTCAGGTAAAACCTATACTATCAAATGGTATCAGGAAGCAGCCTCTCAATCATGGACCTATGGTTGGAGTTTATCACCTACCTCTATACTTTTTGGGGCTACAGGAGGTACTAAAACCTTTACCGTTACTTCTTACAAGCAAGAATTGAGAAATGGGCATAATTATGGTAACCAAATTGCTTTAACTTATACTAGAGCCAACTCTGGTAGTGTATCTGGAAGTGGTACTTCTGTAACTATGGGTAATAATACTTCTACCAGTACACGAAGTGGTACGGTAACCTTAACCCAAGCTGAAACAGGGAAGAAGTTAACCCTATCTTGTTCTCAGTCGGCAGGTTATAGGACTTACAGTGAGATTACAGCAAGTGGAGGAAGTGTACCCGATATACCTGCAAGTGGAGGAAGTAGAAGTTCATTCTCAAGTATGCCATCATATTCTCAGACTTGGGGATGGAATGGTTCTACAACTGGAGGTGGCACAATTACAAGCGGTGCTAGCATTAGTTATGGTACTGCAGTTAGTGCAGGTTCTTTGGGAACTACGGTTAAATCTAGAACCCGGGTAGGAGCCCTTACTGGTACCTTATCACTAAATGGTAAAACCAAATCTGTAAGTGTACCAGTATACCAGGCAGCGAATTCAATTACCAGTACTACTGATGGTACACCAGTAATAAGCTTATCGGCAAATTCATATTCTATCTCTAATTCAGGAGGTAGTGTTAATATTTATGCCAGTGTAAGTATACCTATTATCAACCATTGGAGTTCAGGGTCAATAAGTGCAGGTTCTTCGAAGAGTGCTACACCTACGGTTAGTGCAAGTGGTACTGGATTTAGTTTGAATTCAGCTAAGACGGTACTTACTGCTACAGAGAACACAGGTACTTCAAGTAGAAGTTGTACAGTAACTGCATCCTATAGTGGGGCAACTACTAAGACCATTAAAGTTACACAGAGTGCTGCTTCAGTATCTTATAAGTATTACTTGGCATTTACTTCCCCTACTGGTTCTAGAACTACTTCTAGAACTGGATTATCGGCTTTGGGAGGTAATAACTTTACAGTTGATGTAGCTTATTCTTTTAAGACTAAGGTAATAAACGGTTCTGAAATAAGTACAAGATACCCATTAGCTTTAACTGTAACCTCAAAACCAAGTTGGGTTACAAATGTAGCAATCACAACGTTATCAAGTGATAATGGAAACTATGGGTTAACCTTAACCTTAACAGAGAATACCGTAGAATCAACAAGGTCGGGTACCATTAAATTAAGGCAAGCAGAAAAGGATGATAATGGTTGGGAGCTTACAGTCAATATAACTCAGAGTGCTGCAACTATAACCTATGATTATGTATTTAGGATATAATGGGGTATATTATACTACCGATATAGTGAATATAATTAATGAGGTTACTATGCAAAAACAAAATGCCTTAAATATACTTAACAATAGACCAAAGTTTGAGGCAGTTGTTTCTGAATGTGATAATATTCTCAATTCAATTAATCAATCCCAATCTGCTCCAAGTAGACCTGCTCCGGAGTTTGATGAATTTCGGCAATATACCGATCAACGTATAACCACGCAAGAAACTCTTTTACAAAGGATTGCTCAGGAGTTGGGATTAGATAAACCCAAACAATAGATAAGAATTATGCCAAGTAAGTCGGTTAATATTACACTATCGACTCCAGTTGGCCCTCTAGAAATATACGTAGATAAACGAGAACAAGCTCGTGCAGAAAGGTTGATTGCCAAAACTCCAAGTATCTTAACCAAAGGCTATGAGAAAGGTACAGAAAGGTTTGGCAATCAACTTCTTCGTATAGTAAAGAAGAGTTTGAATACGGGTGTTCCACCACCCGGTACCCATACTTCTTGGCCAAAACATGCTCCAGGTACTGTAAAGAAATATGGGGAGCATACTCTATTACGACTCACGGGTCAATATGCTAAATCCGTTACTGTAGTAAAGACCAAGAATAGAACTTTCGTTGGTTTACCAATTGGAATCAAGAAGATTACCTATACTGGTAAGACTTCAAGAAAGACTTTGAATCAGATAGCTATCATGTTAGAGTATGGTAGCAGAGATGGTAATTTACCACCTCGTCCTCTTTGGAATCCTGCATTTAAGGCTGCTGGTGGAAAAGCTGCCTTACAAAAGGAAATACGAAATGAAGTTAGAAAAGAAATAAGGAAAGTTAAAAATGGCAGCAGACTTTGAAATATCTTCATTATCCGGAACTGGTACTGCAACTATTAGGGTAAAGCCTAAGGCAGTAAACGAAGACATGAATAATATAAAAGAGCAGGTTCTCAAGGTAGTAGTTCAGGGTGTAGAAAGGGAAGTAACTCTGGTACAAAAGGCCGCTCCTAAAATAGTAGAGACCTGGGGAACTTATTTTAGTATCACTCCAGAAACTACTTCCCATACTTTCGATGGTACTAAAAGGGGTGAGACCCTAGAAATAGGTGTATACAGTTACCAACAGAAGTTTATCGATAATAAGCCTCAAGATGAATATCGTGCTGTAGATTGGAAAGTTGAAAGCTCCTCAGATTGGTTAGAGGTAACCCAAGAAATTGGAGAAGCTAATGCCGCAGGTAAGCTTACTATCAAAACTAAATCTACTAATCAAGAACATAACCCAAGTACCTATGACCCCTTGGAAAGAACTGCTATAGTTAAGATTATCTCACAGCAAGAACCTAACACTGAGATAGTTTTAAATATAACTCAATCTCCAGGTACTAGAACTACTAAGTATGGCTTTGAACCAACCCCGAATATACCATTCCCAAATATTGGTCAAAATACTAGTACTGCTCAGATTAGTAATGTAAAGGGTTATCAGTACTACCTTATCAACGGTATTCAAGTTGCTAAATTTATAAAACAATTTAAGATAACCGATATAAGTAAGACAATAGAGGGTCAACTCCCTCAACTCGGAGGTATTGGTTTAGAACCAATACCCTTTAAAGTATGGCTTACCGATTATCCTTCAAATATTGCTACTCAATGGGTTAGTGAATTAAATTGTGTTGGTCATTTACAAACCATAATAAGGGATTTTGGAAATATTCAGGTAACTTATAATGGGTATATTAATGACGATGGCAATCAAAGTGTTCAGTTAAATATTAGATTAGGACTTTAATGGTAAACTCAGAAGAAATAGTAGAAAGAACTTTTTATATCTCTCTACTTAGTACAATGTTAGAAATGGGTCTTACCTTAAACCCAGAAGACTTCTTACCTTTGTCTCAAGAAAACGAAAAAAGATTTCAAGAGGCAATCAAAGGTATGAAGAAGTTTATACCACTTTTTGGTATAGGGAATAATCAAGTAAAAGGCCCAAAGACTCTCCCAAGAATAACCATAGAACTACAGGGTTATTATGCTGGAGATATTGGTGTGAATAAATACATCATTGGTGATAAACTTGAGGATGGTAATTACCAAGCTTCAGAGTTTCCTTATGAAACTAAGGATATTACCATAGATGTACATCTAGTTTCTCAAACACAAGCCGATATGAGGTTGCTACATACAATCTTATATACTGGCTTACCTGCTAGAGGATACGTGAGACCATACTTCAATGATTTAGAGGAATGGGAAAAGGGCAGGCTTGCTCCCACCGGAAACCTATTCATTGAGATTGGTAATTATTATGACCATCCAGATGTAGAGCATGGTATACTTGAGAAGGTATACACCTATGTATGTAAGGACGGTATTCTTCCAGAAAAAGCTTTGGGAGAAGGTACTCTTACACCTATCAAGGATATATCGGTTCTTATTGGATTGTTAGAACAAAACGAAAATGAGATGCTAGAGTTAAAAGTACCTAAGGTATAGGTACAATACTCTAGGGTATAAATTAAACAAGTAATTAACTTTAATCACAATAGAATTATGCCAACTTCACCTCACATTGACTTTAAGTTTAAGAACAACAATGTTCTTCAAACTACTCCCATGTTAGGAGTTTCTTGTGTATTGGCTAGAACTACTAAAGGTCCATACGATGACCCTTCAGAAATCATCTCTACATTCTCTCAGTTCCAAAGAATCTATGGTTCTGAAATTGTACCAGATGGTTCTGTATCAAATATCGAAAAGGCTTTGCAAGGTGGTTCTAAGCTTCGTGTTATTCGAGTACTTGGCAAAGGAGCTACTCAAGGTACAGTAACTGCTTCTCGGGCTGCGGCAAGAAAAGCTAAAGATTCAGAAGATGGGATTTCAGTTGCTTCTGCTGTACCCGACTCGGCTAAACCCTCTGCTCTGATTACTTTAAAATCAGGTAGTACTACCTATAGTTTTGGATTAGTAACCAAGGGATATGGAGATCCCATTGGTAGTGCAGATACTTTCCAGGTTGGTTTTTATAAGCAAGCTAATACCTTGTATTATAAAATCTATTCGGCTAATGGGCAAGTACTTGAACAGGGTCCAGTAATAACCTACAAAACTGCCGATGATAACAATAACACTTCGGTAGATTACCTTGCTCTTAGTGCATTTGCTAAGAACTCGGAATATATTAAGCCGGTAATTACTGCAGGTTCCTCTTTTGAAAACCTAATTAAGTGGCTTACCGATGATATTGATGGTACTAAGAATGCTATCACTATTACCATGGGAGATGCTGCACCCTCCGAAACAGAGAAACTGTTTAATGGTACTATCGGTAGTGCAGGTTCCACTCCAACTGCCGAAGAATGGATTGCTTCACTGGACTTGGTAAAAGACTATACAGACTTCTACCAATTGTTTATTTCACATATCTCTCAACACCTTACTACCGATTCAGATGTACTCAAGGTATATAAGGCTGCTGCAGATATGGCAAAGGAATTGATGGAATGGGTACTGTATATCGAAGTTCCCAAACACTTAACCCATTATACTCAAGGTACTCAGGCAAGAGATTACAAAGCTCAGGTAACTTGGGTACAGACTTGCCTTGGTACTGTAGGTAACTCTAAGTACATTGCCTACTTTGGTGGTGGACTTAAGTACTACAACGAAAACGGTAATCTTCAGGATTCCGATGTAGTGGGTACTATTGTTGGTTTGGGAGATGCCTCTGCTACTCAATATGGTCCTTGGAAATCCTTTGCTGGTATGAACCGAGGAGTTATTGGGGATGCAGTTGGTCCAGTATGCCCCAACTATGGTTCTCCTTCTCGATATAACGAACTGAACACCCTTGCTCAGAATTATATCAATGAGATGGTAATCAAAGATACTCCAGATGCAGGTAAGCAAACCATGCTATGGCATTGCTTCTCTTCTCAAGTAAAACAGGATTCTGAAAGATTCCTTTCAATCGTAAGGTTGAATCTCTACTTGAAGAAGTTCCTTCGCCCGGTACTCAACAAGTATATCGAAGAACCAAACGTTTGGAGTACTTGGAAGAGAATCTGGTTGGAGGTTAAACCTACACTGGATTCATTGGTAGATGAAGATGCTATGACCGAGTATACCTGGATGGGTGACCAAGATGCAACTTCTTGGGATGACCTTTCGGTTAATAACGAAGCAGATGCCCGTCAAGGTAAGTACCGTGCTATCCTTAAGTATAAGGATGTAGTTCCTATGCAAGAGGTAACTATGGAGATTGTAATCGATGCAGCTTCTAAGGCAGTATCAATCGTAGAAACAAGTAATAACTTATAAACTCATAACACAATGGGAGCAAAAGTAAAAAACCCACGGAAGAAATTCTTGTGGAGCATCATGTTCCCCAAACACCCTATCAATACCTATCTATTCCAAAGTTGTACTTTGCCGGATATTGAGATTGACCAGGTTGCTCATGGGGACGTCAATAGAGACGTTAAAACTGCAGGTAGGGTTACTATAGGTAATCTTATTGTAGAGAAACTTATGACTACTGCAGGTTCTGATACATGGCTTCATGATTGGCTATACTCTTGCCAGGACCACATAGTTGGTGGTGGTTTAGTACCAAGCCAATACTGGGAAACGGCAATTGTAAACGAACTTGCCGAAGATGGAGTCTCAGTTCTTAATACCCATGTCTTCGAAGAGGTATGGCCATGTAAGATTACCGGCTTAGACTTGGACAGAATGGCTTCAGAGAATACCATTGAGTCCATAGAGTTCTCAGTTGGTACTGCAGATAAATACTAATTCCTTAGTCTATTTTCACTAAGATTCGGTGGAGGGGTGGGATTCCTGTGATAGGAGCTCACCCCTTTCTTGTTGTTATACGGAGTACTATGAACATTTGTAAACATTAAATATATCAAATTATGGAATTTAGAACATTTAGATTTACCGGACCTTCTGGTTTCGAATATGAAATCAGAGAACAGAATGGTGCTGATGAAGATATCCTCAGTAACCTTTCAGACATGAAGACTTTAATGAACCTTACCAAGTTCATTGCAGCAATTGTAATTAGAACTACTGCTACCCCTAATGGGAAATTAACCGTAGATGATGCCCTTAACTTACCAGTCAATGACCGTTATGCTATTATCTTCAATTCTCGTATCTTCTCTTTGGGAGAGGAAGTAGAATTCGAATATGATTGGGGCAAAGAGAATGGTGGTAAGATTACTTATGGCCAAGACCTTCATGAGTTCCTTTTCGATTACGGTACTACTCCAACTGTAGAGGATTTAAATCAGAAGCCAGATGCTATCCCTTATTATCCAGAGGGAGTTAGATTGGTAGACCATGAATACACTCTTTCATCTGGCAAGAGAATTAAATTCGATTGTATGACTGGTAAGGGAGAACAAGAGTTCATGAAGTTGCCTTTGGATAAACAAACTAAGAATGCTCCTCTTCTTTGTCGGAACCTTTACTTAGAGGTCGATGGTAGTTGGGAGAAGGTAGAAAACTTTACTCCGTTTACTGCAAAGGATATGGCTGAGATGAGAAAGCATATCTTATCTATGGACCCTATCTTCAAAGGTGAATCCCATATCACTAATCCAACCACCGGAGAAGAAAGAACTTATCCTATAGTTTGGGCACCGAATTTTTTCTACCTGACGGAAGAGTAATGTTAGAGAGTGATTTTGTTTATATCACCAGAGCCGAGATAGCCTTAGACTATTTCGGCTTTTTACGTCTTCCGTACCGAATAAGGAAAATATTCAAGGAAATGGCCGAGCAATATTATAAACAATTAAAGAAAAGAAAGTAAATTATGAATACCAGTAGGAGTATAGTAGAGGTCGGTGTTGCCATGGTTTTAAAAGACCGATTCTCTCAAGAAGCTGGCAAGATATCTGGGTCATTCAGAACAATGATGAATGATATGAATACCTGGAATAGAGGTATACAGATGTCGGCTTCTAATACAATGGACTTCGGAATGCAGCTCGTAGGGGGAATGGCAAGGGCCTATAAATACTCTGCGGGTGTTCAGAATGAAGTTTGGACTGCTTCGAAAATTGCTGGTGCTACCATTGCAGAACAAAGAGAAATGTTACAATTGGCAAAGGATGTCAATGAGATAACTCCTCTTACTGCTTCAGATGTTGCATCAGGACAAAGATACCTGGCTATGGCAGGTAATAAATTCGATGCTATTAAAGAAATGATTGGGCCAGCATCTAAGCTGGCTTCAATCTTTACAATGCCAGTGGGACAGAAAGGTGGTGTAGCTGACTTGATGACTAATATCATGTCAATGTACCAAATCCCAATGACTGAAGCCGCTAGAGTAACAGATGATTTATATACTGCAGTTACTAATGCAAATATATCTTTAACAGACTTAGCCCAGTCCATATCTTATGCAGGAGCAGATATGGCAACTGCTGGAGTAGACCTTCGGCAAACCGCTGCTGCTATTGGTGTATTGGGTGATATGGGTATACAGGGTTCTATGGCAGGTACCTCACTGGCCAATATGATTCGTTACTTACAACTCTCTCTTGTTAATCAAAAAAAGAAAGGCTATAACGCTTTAGCAGACCTGGGCTTAAGTCCCGATGAATTCTTCGATGCTCAAGGTAACCTTATAGACCTTTACACTATCTATCAGAAGTTTGCTAAGGCAGCAGTAGATTTACCTTCACGAATTGAAACACCAACTTTCTTTAATATCTTTGGGGTTCGGGGTAATCGTGGTATGCTCCCAGTACTTAGGGATATTGCTTCTGGTAGAGATAAGATGGGTAAGATACTTGCAACTTATGACCAAAACATGGGGGCAGTAAATCGACTCAATGAAGAACGTCTTAAAACCGATGCAGGTGTAATCGACCAATTCGAATCAAGTTTAGAGAACTTAACCGTTACGGCAGGTGCGGCTTTGGGTAGAATCTTTACCCCAGTACTAAATGTGGGTAACTCTATAATCAAAGTAATTAATTCTATCTCAGAAACTTGGGTTGGAGGTTTTGGTCTTAGGATAGGAGCTACTGCAGTAGTAGTGGGTACTATAGTTGCAGGGTTTAATACTGTAAGAGGTATTATTAGGTCTGTTGGGTATTTACAGACTATTGCTACTGCTTCTACTGAAGGTATGTCTGCTGCAGCAATAAAAACTAATACTCAGTTTGCCATTATGGAAGCACACATGGTAAGGATGGTTAACCTTATGAGAACCATGGTTCAACTCCAAATGATGTCAAGCGGTATTGGTATGAATTCTGCTGGTAGATTTTATAACACTAAAACCGGAAGATATGTTAAGACACCAAATCCTGGAGTACCATTAGCAACTACTATGGCGGGTAATTTAGCTGGAGGGGCTTTAGCTGGAGCAGGTGCCCAAGTTGGTAGTCAAGTGGCTAGGCAAGGTGCTATAAAAGGTTTAACCTCTATAGGTGGTAGACTTATGGGATTACTCGGTGGACCCTGGGGATTAGCAATTACTGTAGGTCTTCCTTTATTAATTGAGGGTATTAATTACCTTAGTAATTCAGTAGATAGGAATACTGAAGCTCAGAATAAAGAGAAAGAAGACCCAACTACCCTTAGAGCCCAGAATGAAGAGAGATTTATTAATGCTGTTAGGTTAGCTATTAAAGAAGGTATGAGAGATTCTCGTATCAATATCTCAGTAGATGGTCAAGCAGTTGGAGATTATGCTCCAGGTTCTCAACAAGATTTTACTGGAGCTGCATTTGTAATGGGAATATAAAACTAAAACACTATGGCTAGAGTATTAAATAAAGCAGCAAGTAAGGTTGTTGAAAAGTACAATGACCTTACAAGAGATACAGCAGGTGTTCTTACGGGTCCATTAAATAAACTATGGAGAGCTCGGATATTACTCAATCGAACTCTTTCTACTCTTCCCAAAGATGATGCTCAAAAGGGTAAACTCTATACTCCCAATGGAGTAATCGGAGAAGCTCAAATATCGTCTAAGAACCCTATTCTAAACAAACAACTCCAGGCTAAATGGAGAATGGAATTACAATTCCCAAGGTTAGAAGAAGGTGAAGGAGTAGACCCAGCAAAGGGGAATAAGAATACTACTAATTACAGAAACTTCGAGGCTAAAGCAGATGTTATATATCAGAATGAAGTAAGGATATATAACATGACTGTTAACCCCACTCAATACATTACCTTACAGAATAGACCTCCAGAAATAGATTTTAGAGGAGAAACCACATGGGCCACCATTAAATCAATGGGTCGCAATGTACCCATGTATCACTTTACTGGAGCTGAAGACATTATTCAATTCAATGTGTCTTGGTACTGTAATGACCCAGAAAATCCCGAGGAGGTAATCAATAAATGTAGGTTATTAGAGGCATGGTCTAAATCTAATGGTTACCAGGCTGCTCCCCCAATTGTTAAGATAGAATGGGGGGATTCTGGTATATTCGATAACCACAATTATATCCTTACCTCAGCAACTTATACTCTGAAGAACTTTCAGAACGGTTATCGAATAAGGATACCCGGAAAGCCAGCTACTTTTGGTAATGGTAGGTTATTGCCTGCAGCAGCAACTCAAGAATTGATTTTCAAGAGAGTAAGTGCATATAACTTATCCTATGGAGATTTTATAAATTCCGATTCACTTAAAAAGACAGGAGGTATTAAATATGATTGATGTTAACCAATATATAAAGGGAGCTAGCCCATATAATAATGCCTATGCTCTGAAGTATAACGATGGGGATTATTCCTTAGAGGCTAAACCTCCAATAGTACCAGAATCTCCTAACGATATTCAACATACTGTTAAAGATGGGGAAACCCTACAAAATATTGCTTTCAGGTATTATGGTGATTCTGGTAAGTGGTACATCATAGCTGAAGCTAATAAGATACTGAATCCTTTTAAGGAATTAGAAATGGGAAACCTAATAAGAATACCGACTTATGGCAGCTAAACAGAAACCTATATTATATAATGGAATGGGTCAACCTTATTTGGCCCTTTTCAATTTTGGAGGTATGCCTATAATGAATCCAATTACAGGTATACCCCTTGGAGCATATATAAGTACCTGGAGTTATAGATATGATGAAGAAAAAGAAAACTTGGCTACCATTACTTTCGATACGGGTAATCCTGATACTGTAGATATTGCCGAGATTCAAGAGAACCAAAACATTTGTCTTCAATGGGGATATATATACCCTGATGGCCAATTTATATCTGGGCCCATAAAAATAATTAAGGTAAGGGAATTCGAAGCCGTATTTGATTCTACAGGTACTCATGTAACTATTAAGTGCATTGATTCTTCGGGAGATTTAAGATATCAACCTGCTTATGTCCATTCGGATATGGAAGGCTATAAATTATCTACCTATTTAGACAATGGCTGTGGGAATGCTACTGGTGTAATCATAGAAATATTTCAGTAATGGAACAACAGATAATAAGTAATAAAGTATACGAGTCACTACAGGTACCCACAGAGAATACCCGTACTACTACTGGTAAAGTACTCTATGCTAACAAATACAGTGGAGTAGCTGAAGTAGCTATGCCAGAAGATTTAAAAGCTTTAATTGATAGTGACTTTGGATTGGTGGGCAAGAACGTCTTAGTTCAATTAGAACAGAAGATGAAAGGGTACACTAATGGACCATGGTATGTGGATTCAAGGGATGGTGTTATCTATATACATAATCGGAAATTCCATGAAGAACCGGTATGTACTTATACATATCAAGGAGAGAATGGGGAAGTACTTAGAGTATCTTTTGCTACTCAGAAAATAACTAAAAGAGTTAAAGCAGTATTAGCTCCATCTCTAGACCCAGATAGTAAAGATTTATCGGTATTATCAACTAATATAAATGAGCCAGAGGATAAACCTCCATTAGCTTTAAGACCTCCTGTGGCTCAGGTAGATAACCTTATGGTGTCTAATATTACTGGCAATGGGTTTGAAGATTATAGAAGTCATCCTACTACTCCTACAGAGGTAATGGATGCTTGGGACACTCAGCTTCAGTATAACATGGAAAAAACTGCAGAATATAAAAAGCGGGTAGAGGAATATGAAGCAGTTGGTCCAGTAGGTGCTTATGAAGCAGGTAAGCAAAGAAAATTCGATGAAATGTCTACCGAAGAAGTACGAGCTACCATTAATCAAGCAGCTAATGAGTTACCTGACGATAAGAAGAATGCCCTTAAACAAGTGCTAAGAAATTCTAAGAATGGTAAAGAATTAGAAGCTAATCTTAAGAAATTATTAGAATGCGAAATGTATCTTTTCGAAGATGAAGATGGTATGGAATTTATGGTAGAAGAGTATGTAGACCCCTTAGATTATGACCCAGAGGGTTATACCTCTAAACAAGCAGGAGCGGGTATAGCTTCTGGTATCAATTTTCAAGCTGGAATATTACCTGCTTCAGAGAGAGGTTTCGAAGCTTTAAAGAAAGACCCCTATACTGAAGTATTATCCGATATGGAAGTTGATACTACTAAGGGTTATGGTCAAGGTCAATATGGTAAGAGGGTTAAGGTAAGACATATGAAAAGGGTAAATCTCAAGGTACCTCTTTATAAACTTTACCATAATTTATTTAGTAGATACGGTGGTGCCGATAAGTATGCTTGGGCAGCTAATGCTAATGCCAATGGTGGTTTAAAGCAAACCGAGAAAAGGTTAGTATGTCAACTTCAGGTAGTAGGTAGACCTATGCTAGCAACTTCTCAAATAATCCGTATAGATAATGTAGGAAAACGTTGGTCAGGGCTTTGGTATATAAAACAATGTACTCATTCTATGGACGCTGGTCAAGGGTATATAACTAATATGGAATTAGTAAAGAACAATTCCAAGTCTGGCTCTGTAACTTCTAAAACTGATTTATCTACTCAAAACATCGTAGCTAATGATGCTAAAGCTAATGCTAAAACTACAAAGGGTCAAGATAAAAAAGCTTTAAGTACTTCTCAGAATCTTAATCTTAACTTTACTTATAATGAGAAAGTATACTATAATGAACATTTCTTGAATGATAAGGGAGACATAATTGATATCAAGGGTCAAGCTGAGTTTATTCGAAAGAAGGCTTATTATACTGAAGTAAATGCCGATAATCCCCAAGCCTTGGCAGAGGGTATAGTATTATCTACAGGTAATACAGTTACCTCTAAGGGTAAGTTAATTCCTGGTAAGATATCAGTTAAACAAATCCAAGTGCCTGAAGATTATGGGGTTAAGTTTAATTATATGGCCATAGCTAATCGAGTATACCGAGACATAGCTAAAAGGCATAAGCGAATTGCAAGTCAAATCTATGTAGAAAAATAAGGGTATGAGTTACGAAACAGCAAAGATAATAACCGACGAAGGCTTAGAGGGTCTTGGTCGGTATTACTCTGTTTATCGTGGCATTGTTATTGATAATAACGATGTAGAGAAACATATGAACAGGGTAAAGGTATGTGTTCCAGAGGTAATGGGTGGAGTATTTGCTTGGGCATATCCTAAAGGACAACATGGTTCAATTAGTTCTGGTTTCAAATTCTTAGCCCCTAAAGTGGGAGATACGGTATTTGTTACTTTTGAATTTGGGGACCCAACTAAACCTCTCTGGGAATACCATGGTTGGGGAATGAGTCAAATACCCCAACCTCTGGATGGTCCCAATAAAATGGGGATAGTTACTCCCGAAGGAAACTTAATAGTAATAGATGATGATAACGGAGAACTCAATTTACATTTCAATGGGCCTGTAAATGTTCGTTCGGAGAGAGAGATAGTAATAAATGCTGATGGGGATATAAACATATCTTCTGGTGATTCAGTGATACTTAATACTGGAGAAAATGGGGGAGTAATCAATATTTTTCAATTAACCGAAAAACTAAATCAAACTATCCAAGAACTAGAACAACTTCGCAGTATGTTCAATTCTCATGTACACTCAGGTGTAACTACTGGACCCGGTTCTTCAGGTCCTACAGTAACTCAAGTAATTAAACCTTTCTCACAATTCGTTGTAGACGATTATGAAGATAAAACCTGCATACACTAATGGAAAAGAATTACTTTACAGACTTAGTTGGTATAGGTGTAACTTATCCTATCCAACTTACAACTAATGAAAAGGGTGAAAGGGGTTGGTACCCAGTAAATGGGGATTTTAAACTTATCAGAGATAATATAAGTTCGATATTATATTACATGATAGGCCAGAGATTTCGACAGGAAAACTTTGGTAGTAAACTATGGCAATGTATTGAGGAACCAAACTCACAAGCCCTAAGTTTTATAATTAAAGAGTTTTTAAAACAGGCCATAGGTGCTTGGGAACAAAGGATAACCCTCCAAAATATCACCGTTACTAGAGTTGATGCAAAAATACACATAGAAGTAACATATGTAGTAAATGGAACAAATTCTAGTCAGTACCTCGATATCACCTATGACCGGTCGGATAATTCATTAAATACACAATAATATGGGAATCACAAATAAATGGCTTAACCCATACCAGAGGTCTTATCAACAGATTAAGGCCAAGCTGGTTGAATCCCTTATGGGACTCAAAGACCCTCAAGGTCAGAAACTCATAACGGATTATTCGGAGGGGAACATCTTAATTATCATCCTCTCATTATTTGCGGCAATTGCCGAAGTACTTCACTACTATGTAGATAACATGGCAAGGGAAACTTTCCTATCTACGGCAAGAAGGTATGATTCGGTAGTTAAACATGGAGCTTTGGTAGATTATCATGCTCGAGCAGCAATTGCTGCTACAGTAGATGTAATCTTATCCAGAAGCATTACTGGTAATTCTATTGGAGCTAAGTTAACTATACCCCAAGGTACTCTGTTTACAGATTCTAGTGGTAATTCCTGGTTATCTGCTAGAGACGTAACTTGGTATTCAAATGTAACTACTTGTAAAGTACCTATAGTTCAACACGAGAAGTATACTGCAAGTGCTTTAAATAATATGGTAATACCTACTGGAGATAGAGTTATAATTCATCTGGGTACTCTACCCAATGGTAAGTATTATGAACAAGGTTCTATGTCATTGCAGATAGGTGGGGAAACTTGGGTATTAGTAGATACATTTGCAAAGTCTAAACCTACCGATAAACATTTCATGGTTTCGGTAGATGAATCTCTAAGCCCCTATATAATGTTTGGAGATGGCACCTTTGGTAAGAAACCCGCTGCAGGTGCAAAGATAACCAATGTAGTATTCTATTTAACTAATGGTACTCAGGGTAATGTAAAGAGTAATACTATTACTTCTGTACCTTCAGTAATCTCTTCTTCAATTACTGATGCTACCATAAGTAATGCTTACGATGCCGGAGGTGGTTCAAACTATGAAAACTTTACAATGCTCAAAGAACATATACCTTTGAGTGTAAAGACTTTGGGAGTAGCAATTACCAAAGAGGATTTCGAAAGTTTGGCCATGTTGGTTGATGGGGTAAACAAAGCTAAAGCCGATTATGAATGCGGTAGAAAGCTTACAGTATATATTAGCCCCGATGGTGGAGCTGTTGCTTCTTCTGAATTAATCAATAGGGTATACAATCTATTATCTCAAAGAGCTCCTATGACCACATGGTTAAAGGTTAAATCTGCAGGTAAGGTTCAGATTATTCTAGAGATGGAAGTTACTGGTAAGAAGTCTTATAAGACTCCAGAGATACAAACTCAAATTCTTACGGCTTTATATAATGCCTATTCTCCGGAGCAAGCTCAAATAGGAGGAAGCGTAAGAGTATCAGATATCTATGCCCTGATAGATAATCTATCAACCGTAGATTACCTTCACCTTACTAAGTTCTATATTAAACCCTGGCCTACTACCATTTATGGTAATAAGGAATTAAACCTTGGCCAATTTAAATTAAACAAGGCAAAGGGTTCTATGACCTACTACATAACCTTCAATTCCTCAACTACCTTTACAGTACGTTCGGTATCAAATGGGTATATGGCTACTGGTACTGTAGGTAATTCTATACAGGTAATAGATAAGGCTAATGGTTTTGACTTCTCTTTGGATATTCAGAACAACAGCTATCAATCGGGCTATCGGTATTCTATTACGGTATCAGAACCTAACCATGACTATGAAGACCCCGGTTTTAACTTACCGGTATTCGAAAATGCTTCACAGTTAACATTAACAGTAAACGAAATAGTATAATGGTGAACCTCAAAAATCTAATCGACTTTTTGCCATTCGAGTATAAAGCTCAAGATACCTATAAGGTAAATGGCAAAGGCATCTTAGAGAGGTTTCTAGAAATTTGTGGAGAGCATTTTGAAGATTACATTACAAAGGATATTGAGAATATCTTAGACATTATTGATATAGATAAGGCTCCGGATATGTATCTCAATTTCCTTTGGCAATTCCTCGGAGAAATGCCCTTTGCTTATGGGAACACTATAGATGCACAGAAATGGGCAGAGTACTTTAATGGGTTCTACTCCGATGCTAAACTCCAAGAGTTATCTAAGCTTTGGATAATACCAAAGGAGGGACCCTTTACTTTAACCAGTACTCAAGTAAGAAACATCCTGAAGTATTCGATATCTCTTTTTAAAATAAGAGGTACCTCTGAGTTCTTCGAAATAATGATGAGGCTGTATGGGTTAACCTGCATAGTAACTGACCCTGCAAAGGCTGATAGTTATGATGGTTGGGTAAAAGGTAATCCGCACTTTGACCAGTATTACCATTATGACGATAAGTATACCTATGATAATACTTTCGATTGTTCTCAATGTATACCGGTAACCTTTAGACTTACCGGTCATGGATATACTTCGAACTCGGCAGCTTTCAGAAAATTTAGAGAAGCCGTAGAGGCTTTCTTTAAAAGATTCATACCCTATCATGTATCTTTCGATATTCAATATGGGTTTACCGTAAATGATGGGTATACAATTAAAGCTGAGTTAGTAAATCCGGACCAACCCAATCTTATTACTTTAGAGGTATATGAAGTACCGGTAAAGGTAACTGTAACTTCAGATTGGATAAATGCCGACCTAAGATATCAGATATCCAGTGATAATATAAATTGGGGTTACACTAAACACGAAAGTGGTTCCATTTTTAATATACCCAGAGCAGGTACTTATTATTTTAGAAGTGTGGGAGACCCTACTAAGGTAACTCAAATCACGGTTAATCAAGAATCTTATAATCGAGTATATTCTATTACTTGTGACCCTATTACTGGAAAGATAACTCCTACTAACCTAAAAGTAAGTACAGTAGTAAGGGCAAACGTATCCTATAAGGGTACCGTGAAAACCCGTAATGTACGACTATCCGGTACTGATATAGTGAAAGTCTCTGGCTCAACTTGGGAATTTTCAGAGCCTGGTACCTACATCTTTGAGATTGTAGAGTTCCCAGTAAAGCAAACTTCCTTTGTTGTAACTCGAGAAGAGATTACATATAAGGTAAGATGTACACCTTCTGAATTTAGAGTTAGGGATAAGCAAAGTATCAAGGATGCTACTACCACTCTTACCATCGAATCGAATTACCCAGAATCATTTACTGGTGAACTATATTGTAGGCTAATTGGTGATACTAAGTTGTTTAAGAACGGTGATAAGTTTACTGCTAATAGTTATGGTACTTATAAGTTTAAATGTACACTGGATAAAAGGGAAACCGATGAAGGTGTAGGTATATTCGAAGTAGTATCTGGTAAGACTGCAGTATATAGAATTACTGTTAGCCCACCAACAGTCACATTATTCAATGGCTCTGCAAAAGCTACAGTAAAGATACAACGTATTTCTGGTAATGGAGATGATTACAGAGTAAGGGTAATTGAAACTGGGGAAACCTTTGATGCTCAGAATGGTTATGTATATACTGCAAATAGGGCAGGGACTTATACCTTCCAGTCTGTAGCTTACCCTACTGCTAAGACTACTTTGGTAGTTAATAATTCTCCAGTAGTATATCAGAACAAGTTAAAGATAGTACCTTCGGATGCTACAGACAGTCATTGGAAAGAACCCAACTGGGCATTACCAGAAGACCAGATAGATGATACTTATGCAGTATACCAATTACTGGATGAGAAGTCTGCTTGTAAGTTCCATCTTGAGGAAATGAAAAATGAGGTCAATGTAAGTGGTACTGCTACCTGTGATGAGAACGGGGAAACCTATAACCTTGATGAGGAAATTGTTCTTACCAAGGCTGGGACTTATACCTTTGTAGCGGATGATGGTTCTTCTTTAAGATGCCAAGTAATATTGGAAGATTATCCTACAATCATCGAGATTTCTTGTACTCCCCCTTATGCAGAATTAAAGGGGAATGTTAAACAAGTATTTACTTTAATCAAGTGTACTTCTAATAAACCTGACTTCGATAGTCGAATAAGGGAAGTTGGTAAAGTAACTACTTATGACGCAGGTGGTGCTGGTTATGAATTTGTAACTGCACAAGCTGGAGAGTATATATTCGAATCAGTGGTAGATACTTCGAAGAGAACTAAGTTCACCGTAGTAGATGCAGACCTTTTAAGTGTTAGTCCTCAAAAGTTAGAATGGGAACATGATGACCTCTCAGAGAAAACATTTACCATTACAACTTACAGTAATCAATCTTGGCAAATAGTAGAACAATGATAAATTCAACAATCGATAGAATAACAGAAACCACAACTCAGTCTTTATTCAAGACATTCACTGTGGGTATATTGGGAGAGTGTACACAAATCTTGTATGATTTGAGATGGATGATAGTCCTTGCAATAATTCTAATCCTATCAGACTTATGGTTTGGGTTATCTGCAAGTAGGTTACAGAAAATCGAAATTCGAAAATCTAGAGCTGGAAGAAGAACTCTAAACAAGATAGTAGATTATATCTGCTATGTTCTACTTGGTGCTGTACTTGGTAAAGCTATTGGAGAACCCTATGGGATGAACCCAATAGTAGTATCAATAACGGTTATGGTAATTTGCTACTGTTTCGAAGTAGATAGTATATATGGACACATCTGTGAAATACATGGTATTAAGAAACGGTACAGTATATGGAGAATACTCTTTAAATTGTTAACCCTCAAGTTCAAGGATGTAGGTGAAGCATTTAAAGATATGTCAGAACAAAAGAATCAATTTAAAAATACTAAGGACAATGAAGACGTACTTTAAGTATGAAGGTATTATTAAATCAAAGGAAGCAGCAGAGGCAATTGCTGCTCCTTCTGGTTTAGGACCATTCTGTGGATTTGGCTCAGCTACCATAAATGGTAACAAGTTAGTGGTATCTCCTCAGGGAGTTGCTGGAAGTAAGTATGCCAATGTAATCAAGGATAGGATTATGGCAAGGTATATGGCAAAGGCTTCAGAAGATGGAGAATTGCCAGATGTAAACTTTGGGTGTATTTCAAGGGATGGGTATGTATTTATATCTGATGAACAAACTATTACCATTGAGAACATCCAAGGTACCCAAGGTTCAACGGAAGAGGTATTACTCTTTGCAGTACACACTACTATCTCCGAACCTGTAGATAACCCCGTAGATTTCGTAGCTTATTGGAATGAATCTTCCGAAGGCTTCTACACCTTGTTTAAAAAGTCTCTGGATATTTATTATCCGATTGCCGAAGAGAATCGTACACCGGATATCATTAATAATGATGTATATTCTAATTACGATATGACCTATAGCAATCTTCTAGAGATGGTAGAGAGTGCTTGCCCTTATTACTCTAATAATAAAACTTCCGTTGTTCTTATCGGAGTATATGGTAAGGGTACTGATGCAATGACTAAACGAAATGAGAACTTTGCTATCGTACCCTATCAGGGTAAGTTCCAAGAAATCCCTTATACTACTGCTGCCCAGAGTATGATGAAAGAATCAGTGAAAAGAGTAGAACAGATAAATTCAGGCTTTCCAGTAGTAGATGAATCGGGTACTAAGTTAAATATCAAGCAATACATTGATAGTCAAATTGAGGCTATCAGAAAAGAATTCTCTGAATCTCTGAGTACTGCTAACTTACCAATCGGTTCTATTATTCTTTGGGAAACCGATGTAATACCCGATGGTTGGGCAGAATATACTAAGGCAGCTGGTAGAATAGTTATTGGTTACCAAGCTGGAGGTGTTCAAATTGGAGATGAAGTAATGCTACAGAATGTCGGAGATTACTATACACCCACTAAGGGTAACTTCCTAATCTCAATTAAAGGCGATGACCTTCCTAAGCATAGGCATGCTCTTGGTGTATCTAAAGGTAAACAAGATGATGCCAATAACTGGCAGAACGTTCGTCCTCAATCTTTCTTTAATAGGGAGACAGGGTTGAATGGTGATTTCGGTAGAGGAACTCCTACCAAGGGTATTCAAGATGGTGCTATCGTAGTAAGCTGGAACCTATTAGGGGAATCTTTCTTACAAGAAACTTCGGTAGAAACTTTGGATATTGAAAAATTGCCACCGACTATTACATTACGATATATCCAAAAAATATCATCATAAAGTTGTTATTAGTTATTTAGTAGTATTAAAACTCATGTGTATTATTTGTATTGTTTAAGAGTAAACATTTGTTTACAATCCGTGTTTTGCGTAGTAAAAATCAATTAGGGAGGGGGCGTTGGGAAACGCCCCTTTTCTTTTGTGTTAATACTTAAGTTCTTCTTTAGCTCGGTCTTCCCAATATTGTATATCTTGTCTAAGTTCAGAGATGTATCTCATAGATTCATTAGTCTTAGGCATTTCGAAAAATTCGATAAGCATTATATTAGTTATTCGAGTACTATTTTCAAGCCTTTCCTTGATAAAAGGGGGAGGAGTAATTAATACCTCAAATAAAAGATAGGCATCTGGAGAAAGCTTATCCTTCATATATGTATACATCATATCAAGCATTTCTGATTTAGCTTTTTCTTCTTCGGTATCATCCTCTAATTCTTTGTCATTGTCGAATAAGTCATCAAGTTTAAAGAGGCTTTGATTATACTCTGCTTGTTCTCCGTATGCAGAACGAAGCAATTTGTTTTTGAATGTACTAAGTGATGCAAGGATTCTTGCTTTAAGATGTTCTTCAGTACATTCACCATAGTATTTGTTGAAAACAAATAACATCTTATCCCAGAAATAAGATTGGATAATATCCGGTGTAAGATTAAACCGTTTATAATCAATCTGTCTGGTAAGGTTTCTAATTACTGGCTTACAAACTTTATAAAGTCTGTTGAAAGTAGCTTCATCATATTCTTGCATAGGTTTTAATCGATGAAGCTCTGAACCGTTATTTCCTTTACTTTTTCCCATGTTTTTAAATATTCGTTATGCAAATATAAGTATTTTTTCTTATATAAAATAATAATATTAAATATTCGGGAGCT
>OMEH01000043.1_pt1 | contig 75165 bp, 63 predicted proteins | sample 1645391 | NCBI WGS metagenome assembly OMEH01 (sample SAMEA103958133, study PRJEB25191) | human gut metagenome | biome: human-associated habitat [ENVO:00009003]; feature: intestine environment [ENVO:2100002]; material: feces | place: Germany | collected 2013/2015 | reverse complement strand
TCTAAAGTAATTGTACCAAACAATCATTATTGATTTATTATTTTAGAGATAAGTTATGTTCTATTAATGATAAGTCCTTTTTATATTGTCCCGTCTCTTTGATTCGGGGCTTTCTTATACCTTTGCATCAGTTTTGGCTATGAACTTCATCTCCAAATTTGGCTGGCAATTGGAGTAGGTATCCGTTATGATGATGGAAGTCCTATCATTATTTGGACCTTATCAAAAAATATCATTTCAGAAGATGAAATAACGAAAGAGTTTCAAACTAAACTCATGTATGATAAAAAACACCAAAAACAGCATTAAAAAGATATGACATTACACGAAGCTATTATTAAATTGTTGAAAGAAAAGGGTACTCCTATGACAACAACAGAGATTGCAAATGCTCTAAATGAAAATAAATGGTATTTGAAGAAAGATAAAAGTGAAATTACTCCTTTTCAAATCCATGGGCGTACTAAAAACTACGATAAGCTTTTTCGTAGACTAGGAAATACTGTCTATTTGGTCACTGACTAATTACTATGGCAGAAGAAAATAAATATGCTCACAATTGCGTTTGTGAGGTAATTAACCTAAGGAAAGAAATTAAATTTATTTTTAATGGATTAAACTAATAAAGTAGTAAAACAGGTTTTGTAAAAAGATGAATATATACGAAGAAGGTCAAATTAAAGATATTAAAATTTGGAAAGCTACTGAACCATCGGTAGTTTCCAAAGCTGTAGGTTATATGACTAAGCCTATTGTTCTGGTTGCAAATAGGATTATCCCACAAAAAGCGATACAAGGTGCTCTAACAGGTTCTAATACTTTGGCAAAGTTAATTACTGATGAACAAGATATTATACGGGATGCAAAAGTTAATTCAATAATTGAGTTAAAAACAAAAGATCTTCAATTGTCCGATAAGTTAGCAGATGAAGTTCATAATTGGGCATTGGCCGGACTTGGTCTAGAAGGGGGAGTCGCTGGCTTTTTTGGCTTACCAGGTATGTTTGTTGATATTCCTATGGTTGTAACTATTGCATTAAGAACAATACATAAAATAGGAATTTGCTATGGTTATAAAGCATTAACATTAGAAGATACTCAATTTGTATATTCTATAATGTCTGTTGCCGGTTCTAATTCTATGCAAGAAAAGAATATGGCATTAGTTACTCTTAAACAATTAAATGTTATTCTTGTAAAACAAAGTTGGAAAAAAATGGCTGAAAAAGCTACTGTAAATAAGTATTGTAATGAAGCCATATTGATTACAATCAAGAGTCTAGCTAAACAACTTGGTATTAATATCACAAAAAGAAAGGCAATTCAAGCAATTCCTCTTATAGGTGCCGGTGTTGGTGCAACTATGAATATTGCTTTTATAAATGATATATGTTGGGCCGCAAGAAGAAGTTTCCAAGAACGTTGGCTTATTGATAATGGAAAAGTTCAATCGATTTAATTATTAGTTATATTCTTTCAAGACATCAGAAAGTAAGAAAGTACTAAGAGTATTTATTCTAGGGCTTTCTTCTCACTAAGTAGCAATCATAATAGAGTTTATAAGAGGTAGCTATTCGGCTACCTCTTAGTTTTGTAATCCCTCCAATCAACAACACACGAATCAACAAACTCTCAAGAAGGGTTACATAAGATAGTACTAATATATAATTGAAAAGTTCGGTAAGGATATAAAAAAGTGAGCACTTTTCTTTTAAGTCAAGTATAGCTATAATTGGTGAGCACTTATATTATATTGTTTGCTGTGATAAATAAGAACAAACTTTAGTACCTTTGGAATCTATTATTTCTGGAAATATTTTTTATTTATCAAAATCATGATTATATTTGAATTGATAATATTGTTTTAAAACTTATTAGATTTTGATTTATGATAAGAATGAAAAGAAATGTAAAAGGTTGGCTCGTTTGGGGAACTGTCATCCTCATATTAATTATAATAGTCATTTTAGCTTTCTATTTTATTCAGACCAAAGGTAAGTTTGCGGATAAACAGACCGACTGGGGTGAGTTTGGAAGTCTATTAGGAGCGATTGCAGGATTAATAGCATTCGTCGGAGTTTTATTTACATTAAGACAGAATAAACAGCAATTCTTGAATAGCGAGGATAGAGCTGTCTTTTTTGAGTTGCTTAGGATTTTTATTTCATATCGGGATGCCTTGCGAGTGAAAAGAATAGATTGGGTATATGATGAAAAACAATGTGAATGGAAAATAACTCCTTACAATGAGTTTTGTACACCAGAAAAAACTTATCGACAGATTTATGTAGAGTTATACCATACTTTCTATTTGGAAATAAGAAGAGGTATTCCTGAAAATTTTTCCAAAGAGGAATTTGTAAGGAGGATTATTCCCCAAAATATGTCTAAAGAGCAATGGATGTTTATATATGGTCAATTGAATGCTGCCATTAACAACATTTATTCAGAGCATGAATTTGGAATACATAAAGGAAAGATTAATATTTATCCTGTACATATAAACACTTATGATTACCTCTGTTTAAATGCGATTAAGATCTATTTTGAACAGAATAATTTCAAGCCCATAGCTGAAGCTTGTGCTAAAGCCGCTGATCATTGTTTTGCCCCATATAAAAATCAACTTGGCACATATTTTAGGAATGCTTATTATATTTTGGAAATGACTTCGGAATTCACTTCGCCCCTAAAATATTCGAATATATTTCGAGCGCAACTGTCAAAGTATGAACTTGTGTTGTTGTTTTTTAACTCATTTAGTTCATTATCAACAATTGAGACACGAAGGTTATACTTGAATGCCGATTTGTTCAATAACCTTGAGTTGAAAGATGTGCGATTGAAAGAGGGGATAAATGATGAATCTGTATCCCGCCGAATGGAATATATACATTTTCCACCAGTCTTGTTTCAAAAGGCAAACAAAAACGAATATATGTCTAGTAATTTGTTGGAAAAATTGTACAATGTGACTCTTTCAGAAAATAATATACTATAGAATGTTCGGTAGAAATAAAAAAGTGAGGGGAACCACCCCCTCACCAAAGTCAAACCAAAATAATCCGAATTATGTCCGTATTATCTTGATGTTGCAAAGATACAATTATTTTTCGATTAGACAATAAAAATCCCTGCATCGGCTCAATGCAGGGATGGTGTCAAATAAGAGCTTAACTGATTTTTAATGATGTCTGATGAATCATTTCGCTAACATCGTTCAAAGCGTTCAGGAACGTTTTGAGTTCATTGTCAGTAAAGCGAGCCTTTTTCCCGTTGACTATATTTCCGTTAATACGCTGATATAGCCAGTTTCTACTTTTACCAAAATATTTCTTTGCAATATAACTGAATGAGATTGCTTCGGGCAATTCTCCAAGTTTATCACGTAATATGGCTTCTTCCGCTCTTTCTATATAATCATTGCAGGCATTTACCGTTGCTTTTAGCCCAGCTTCAGATGCTTTTTTGTAGGCTTCCTTTTGGGCTTCCGGTAGTTTATTATATTTATCCTGCATTTCCTTTTTGAAAGCTTCTTTTTCTTCTGTGGTTTTTAGTTCTTTGAATCTTTCAAAGTCAGCCTGCATTTCTTTTGTTGGCAGGCAATCATTCCAATCTATCATAGCTTTTAATGTTTGTCCCTCCCCGAAGGGAGGGATGTTAATTACAACTTTTTTAATTTCTCTTGGATTTCGTTCATCCGATCGAGTATGTCATTTATAAGCGCTTCCCGTTCTTTGGCATTTTCAGGAACCCCATAGGCCTCGTGAAAAGAAGCGAGAAGTTTTAAATTCTCATACTCTTGTTCTAATTCTTTTTTTTCTTCATCTTTCATCAGTTAAACATTAAAATTAAGAACTCTTATTTGACACTACAAAGATAATAAGCATTTGGTTATTATGCAAATTCTTAGTGATTTATTTTATATGTGATTATTCATTTTTCAAGTTGTCAAGTATTTCCCTGATTGCTTTATCAGCGTGTTTTCTCATTATTGTGACATAGTTGAAGATTGGTCTATCTTCTTTCATTGATTGCCCGATACAGTATTCCAGTGTACTAAGAGGAATTCCCAGGTCATATCCATGTTGGACGAAAGATTTGCGGGCTGAATATAGGGTGAATTTATGCCTGATTCCTGCCACCTTGCCTAATTGACTGATTTTCCTGGCCAGCAGGTTATAGCAGGAGGTATAGTTCTTGTATTTCCCGAATATGATTTTCCCTGTATTCTTTTTCATATACTTTTTTATAATGGGCTTTGCTTCTTCGGGAATGGAAAAGGAAATCAGGGAGTCCCCTTCTTTGGTGTTTTTGGTCTTTTTCCGGATGTAGTTTATTTCATCCGTCCGGAAATCGTATGCTAGTATGTCTACTAGGTTCATGCCGGCAAGATAATAAGTAAGCATGAAAATGTCCCGTGTTACGTTGAGATTGTAATGCTCTAAATTTGCATCTCTGATTGTTTTGAGTTCTTCCACTGTAATTTGGGTTTCTCTCTTTTGGGTTGATGGAATCTTGGCTGTGATGAAAGGGTCGATATCGTAGGTAACGTATTTCATCTTTATGGCATAGTTGATAATAACCTTTAGCAGGGTTATGTAGATGTTGATTGTGGTGCTTGACAGCTTTGTCTTTTTGAGCCATGATATGTACTGGTTCATTCTGATAGGGGTAATATGTTCCATGAGAGAACCGTTCCCGATGAATTGCATAAACTTGTTTGTGGCCAGCCGATAGAGTTTGTATGTCTTGGTACGTTCTTCTTCATCTATTTGGGACAGATATTCATCCACGACATCCTCGAACTTACGGTGCTTTTCTCCGTTTAATGGGTTAGTTATCATTTTGACTAATTGCGTGCACGTGAGCGAATCAGGGTAGTCCAGTTCCATGTATCGCTTGAAATAAAGGTTGTATAGCTGCTGTAATTTTGTATTGAGAAAATCCTTGTCTGGACGGTGTACTATTTTCCCGTTCTTAAACTCGTTTTCTCTTACCACTATATCCGTGGTGATGAATCTCGTTTCAGAGTTGTGTGCGACTCGAATTCTTATTTTGTGTGTCCCGTCTGATAACTTCTTTGCGGGAACTATTACCAATGTTAATGTAGCCATAATTTGTGTTTTTAGGGTAAAAATGGCGTTTTCGACCATTATTTTTTTAACATCCTATTGTAATTTGCTTATAATCAGATTCTAATCGGGGAATTTTCCGACCATAATCCGACCATTTTATAGCGTCAAAAGTGACGTTTTTGTTCTCTAATATAGACTACTAATTGATAAGAAAAATAGTTCGATTATGCTTTTAATATGCTGTATATCAGTAAAATAAAAATCGGAAGCTCATGCTCGCTCGCAGGCTTCCGATCAACACAAAAACTAAACTAGACTTAACTAAACTATTCTATTCTTGGAATTTCACAATCCCTTTCTGTTCGTTGCAAAGGTAGATATAAAACGGGTTTTGACAAACTATAATCGACAAAATTCACTTTTTTACCGATAAATTCATGAATAATTAGCTCCTTTCGTCAAGAAAAGTCTGAAAAACTTGCTTGTAACTATCGCTGATAGGAATATATGTCTTGTCAAAAACAATACGCCCGCGATCGATCACACGTATCTTATCTTTTTGTACGATGAATGAGCGGTGCACGCGTATGAAACGGCTGGAAGGTAAAAGTTCCTCCATTGCTTTCATACTCATCAGTGATAGAATAGGTTTGGAAGCATCTTCCGTATATATTTTAATATAATCTTTCAGTCCTTCGATATACATGATTTTCTTCAAGTCCACTTGCACCAGTTTGTAGTCACTTTTCACAAAAATACTGTCTATCTCTTCCGGTTTCTGCACAAGTTCGAACCATTGAAGGGCTTTGTTGGCAGCTTGCAGGAAATCGACGTAGGAGATTGGTTTCAGCAGGTAATCGAGTGCATTGACACGATAACCGTCGATGGCATACTGTCCGAAAGCGGTAGTAAACACAATGCGGGTGTGCGGATCTACCATCTTCGAAAACTCCAAACCATTAAGCTCCGGCATCTGGATGTCCAGAAACAGGAGATCGACCTCTTCGCCAGGCAATTCTTTCATTGCCTGAACCGCACTGGAATACTTTCCTACGAGTTGCAGGAACGGGGTTTTATTCACGTAACTCTCTAACAAGCTAAGAGCTAACGGCTCATCGTCAACAATTGCACAACGTAACATCATACTATTTTATATCTAAAGTTTTTATATTCAATGTTTTGAAATCTACTCTCTGATCTTGATACTTAATTTCGATTCATATACTTTTTCATCTTTTGAGATACCTTTCGACCAGGTATAAGCCCCGGGATAAAGAATCTCCAACCGGCGGCTGACTTGCTCCAGTCCCACACCCGAGCCACTTTTATCCTCCACTGTCTTTGGATGATTACTGTTGCGAATTTCGCAAATCACCTCCTTATCATTCTCCGAAAGATGAATACTGATGAAGCTCGATTCAGTAGGGGAGATGCCATGCTTGAAAGCATTCTCTATCAATGAGATAAAGATAAGCGGAGCAATAAGCATCTGACTGTCGGGCTGAATATCAAATTTAGTAATCATCTGTACATTGGCCGACAGGCGGATGCGCATCAGTTCAATGTAATTTCGGATAAAATCAACCTCTTTACAGAGAGGAACGTACGTTTGTTGGTTATCATATAACACATAACGAAGCAGTTTGCTCAACTCCTGAACTGCTTGTTGCGCTTTGTCCGAATCAAATGCAATCAGTGCATAGATATTATTCAGGGTATTCAGCAGAAAGTGAGGGTTCAGTTGGTTTCGCAGATTTTTCAGTTCCGCTTCCGTACGGTTTCGTTCCGCTTCTTTGCGGGCAGCTTCATTTTGCGTCCATCGCGCGCTCATACGGATAGCGGCACTTAGGCCGATAGTAAATACGAGGCTCAACATATCTCTAAGGAAGAATAGCCATCCCGGAGGCATACCCGGTCTTTTGGCTTTGGGTGCAAATGACGGATCGAATGTCAGGCTTTGCCAGAGATGTAACAAAATGCCGATGACACATAAAAAGATAATGTTGTAGACGATATATCTTTTGGCCTGACTCTGAAACAGATAACGGGGGACAAGAATGAAATAATTCACGTAGAACGCAATCATAAAAGAGAGTGGTACAGCAAGATGGCGTATATAGGCCATCCAGTTAATGTTCCCGTTTCCACGTTCAACGAAGAAGAACGGGAAACCGAACATAATCCCCCAGCTGATAATGTGTATCAGTATCTCCAGGGGACGACGTGCGGATGTAAAGGTTTGTTTCATAAAGACAAAGATAATTTTTTTAATTGACAACCGACGGTTGTCAATCAATTATTCGTATCTGATGGCTTCTATCGGGTCTAAATCAGCTGCTTTCTTAGCCGGATACCATCCGAAGAAGACGCCCGTAACGGTACATACTGCGAAGGAAAGGAATACACTCCACGGCTGGATATAGATAGGCCAATGCGCTACGCTCTTGACAATCCAGCTAGCCCCGCAACCGATAATCACTCCGATGATACCTCCCGTGATACTAATCATGATGGCCTCGATAAGGAATTGGCTTAGAATATCGACTCCACGTGCACCGACAGACATACGCAGACCGATTTCACGGGTACGTTCCGTAACGGATACATACATGATATTCATAATTCCGATACCACCTACTACCAATGAAATACCTGCGATACAAGCCAGCAGGGTTGTCATCAAATCGGTGGTTGAGTTGAGCATTGTACTCAATTCCTGTTGGGTACGGATGGTGAAATCATCGTCATCCGAAGCTTTCAGCTTATGGTTGCGACGGAGGATCGTACTGATTTCGTCAGTAGCATAATCCGTCATATCTTCGGTAAGGGCAGAGGCAAACACTCCCTGCAAATACGTAACGGCAAGCAGACGTTTCATCACTGTGGTGTATGGTGCAAGCACTACTGCATCCTGGTCTTGTCCCATGGAGTTGTAGCCTTTGGCTTTAAGCACACCTACCACACGAAGCGGTATTTTACTGAAACGAATAATCTTACCTACCGGATCACTTCCGTCCGGAAAAAGATTGTCTACTATAGTCTTTCCAATCACACATACTTTCGCCGAACTCTGTATGTCGGCCTCTGTGAACATCTCTCCGTTTTCAACAGTCAGCTGGCGGATGTTGAGGTATTCTGTTCCGACACCGTTCACGGAAGCTGGGTAGTTGTTGTTTCCGGCAATGAGTTGCCCCGATGATGAAACATTGGGACTGATGGCGGACAGAAAACTTGTCTCATCACGCAAGGCTTCGTAGTCGGCAAGCTTCAAAGTCTGCATAGCAGACGGGTCTTGGCGGACACCTCCACGCATATCGGCTCCTGGATGAATCATAATCATGTTCGATCCCATTTCGGAAATCTGCTGCTGGATGCTTTTCTTCGAACCTTGTCCGATAGCCAGCATCGTGATGACGGAAGCAACACCGATAATGATACCGAGCATGGTTAGAAAAGCACGCAGCTTATTGTTCGCCAATGCCCGGAGAGCTATCTTAAATAAATTAGTTCCATTCATAATGAATAATTTGCTAATTTGTCCATATACTAATGGGGCAATTTCCTGAAGGTATACTCTCCCAACTTGTTTATTGTACAGCCAATCGGCACATTAGTATATCGGCACATTGAATAATTATTAATCCTCGTCGTTTTTCGGCAATGCGGCCAGCGCTTCGGCAGCAGACAGAATTTTCGGATTGGTTGTATCTTCTATAACCTGACCGTCACGCAGACGGATATTCCGGCTGCTATATTGCGAAAGTTCGGGATTATGTGTTACAAAGATAATCGTACGTCCCTCTGCATGAAGCTTTTGAAACAGTACAAGTATCTCGAAAGAGGTACGGCTATCGAGGTTTCCGGTCGCTTCGTCGGCAAGAATCACTGCCGGATTGTTGACCAATGCGCGTGCGATGGCAACGCGCTGCATCTGTCCACCGGACATCTGGTTGGATTTATGTTCCAGACGGTCCCCCAATCCTACAGCCTGTAGGGATTCGATGGCGCGGTGACGGCGTTCGGAAGCGCTCACGGCAGAGTTGTACATAAGCGGTAGTTCCACATTTTCTACAGCCGTCGTTTTAGGTAACAAGTTGTAGCTTTGGAACACGAAGCCAATCTTCCGGTTTCTTAGTACTGCACGTTGAGGCTTGCTCATCGTACGTACGGGAATATCGTCGAGCAGATATTCTCCACTGGTCGGGGTGTCCAGGCAGCCTAATATATTAAGCAGCGTGGATTTTCCCGAACCGGAAGTCCCCATGATGGTAACAAACTCTCCTTCATTGATATTGAACGAAACGCCCCGCAATGCGTGGACGGTTTCGTCGCCTACCTGAAAGTTACGTTTGATATTTTGTATTTCAATTACTTTTTTCATCGTAAATAATGTGTTAATGTGCCAATAACGGATTGGCACATTGAATAATTATTTCTTCTTCTTACTTCCCGGAGGGCCAGGCATGAACGGACTTCTTTCTCCGCCACTTTCCTGATTTCCTTCAGCAGCCACATTTTCACCGGGCATTGCTCCTATGGTAGCTTCGGTCACTACTTTTGTTCCTTCGGAAATGCCACTGATAATTTCTGTAGATATACCGTTGCTGATTCCTACTTCTACCGGATGAGCGGTGAATGTGGTTCCTTCACGAGTCCAGAGTTTATGTTCGCCTTCGCAATCTTTTACGATGTCATTATTACCGATTAACGGTTTTTCAGGTGTGAATCGCAGTGCTTTGTTCGGGACAGACAACACATCCTTTTTATCAAGAATATAGATCGTGACATTAGCTGTCAAACGAGGTTTAAGTTTCAAATCAGGGTTGGGAGCAGAGATTACAACTTCATAAGTAACTACTGTAGTGGTGGTGCTTGTACTGCTCGTACTGCTTGCATCTCCCAGACGAATTTGTGTAACTACGCCTTCGAATACATCATTCGGATAAGCATCTACCGTGAAGCTGGCACGCTGGCCTTCTACTACACCGCCTATATCAGCTTCATCCACATCGGCTACTACCTGCATCTGTGTCAGGTCGGCAGCAATAGTGAACAGTGTCGGAGTTTCGAATCCGGAAGCAACGGTTTGTCCTGCTTCCACATCACGGCTGATGACTACTCCGTCAATCGGTGAGGTGATAGTAGCATAAGCCAGGTTACGTTCTGCTTTTGCGAGCGATGCCTTACTGCTATCATAGCTACTTTTCGCTTTCTGATAGTTGTAGAGGGCCTGTTCGAAATCTGTATCACTAATCAGTGACTTTTCGTGTAAGCCTTTGCTACGTTCATAATTCTTCTTCTGATATTCATATTCGGCTTTTGCACCATCGTACGTTGCCTGTTGTGATGCCAATTCACTTTGCAATGTGGCACGGTCCATTTCGGCAATCAACTGTCCTTTGGTTACTACCGAGTTGTAATCTACGTAAATCTTGTCGATGATACCGGAAACCTGCGTACCGACTTCTACTTCCGTCACCGGTTCGATGGTTCCGGTAGCAGTGACCGAATTTGAAATATCGCCTTTGCTCACGTTGGCAGTGGCGTAGGTGACTTTGTGCTTGGCCGGTGAACCTGCAAAGAACCAGATTCCTGCACCTGCTACCACAACGACTGCCACAGCGATTAAGATAATCTTTTTCGTTTTCATTCGTTTATTATGCTTTTATTTATAATGCTAATTGATCTCCCTGATAGAACTTCAGCAACTGCGTATTCAGTATGGCCATATATTTGGCTTGAAGCTGTTCCTGCTGTGCTTGTAGCAAGTTGTTCTTTTCAGTAAGAAGTTCTATGGTATTCTTCATTCCCAGATTAAACTGTTCGCTAATCAACTCATAGCTGATTTGTGTACTCTTCAACTTCTCGTTTGCTGCTGCATAACGTTGCTGTGCACTGTTAGCATCCAGCCAGAGTCCTTCGATGGTCTTGTACAGAGTTTTTTGTTCGTCAAGCAAGGATAACATGCTCGTCTCGTATTGCAATTTTGCTTTCTGTACGGCACTTTTAGTTTGACGGTTATTGAAGATCGGCACACTGACAGACAATCCGATCGAATTGTTCCATCCGTTTTTCACTTGCTCTCCGAAAGTGAAGTCGCTGCCGCTGGTGTGGTTGGTTCCGATTCCTGCGCTAAGGCTGATTGTGGGCAAATAACTTGATTTGGCAATACCGATACCCAGTTCGGAAGCCTCTACATTAAGTTTGCTAGCTTCAATCTCCGGGCGAAGACTCAATGCACTAATGTACACATCTTTTTTGGTAGGCAACGGAGCCAGTACATTTTCGTCGGACAGGGCAGGGAGGTAGATGTTCATTTCATTTTCCCCATCCAGTTCGAGCAATTGTTTCAGTTGTAATTTGTAATCTTCAAGAGTGGCTTGCGCTGTGACAAGTTGGTATCGGTCTGTGCTCACCTGTGCTTCCAGTTGGGCGAAGTCGCTTTTAGCAATACTTCCGGCGTTCAGAAGTTCCTGTCCGCGGTCACGCTGCGCAATAGAAACTTGCAGGGTACTTTCGTTTACTTTGACAGACTCGGCCGCATAAAGAATCTGGATATACACTTGGGCGATAGATTCCTGAATGTTATTTTCGGAAGTCGCTACGTCCAATTCGGCTACCTGATTGTTCAACTTTTCCTGCTGGATGGTTTTCAGTCTTTTATTACCATTATATAGAGTCCACGACGCATTCAGTCCATAATTACCATTGTAGCTCGTTTTACTATTGCTACTGATAATTTCGCTGCCGCTTACCCGACTACTCGTCTCCTGATACGGACGATTCACCACCTGCTGGCTGGTAGAGAACGAAAGACTGGGAAACAAGGCAGCCTTAGCTGTCTTTACATCAATCTGCGTGCTGGCCGCAGTGATCCGGTTCTTGCGAATCGTGATGTTCTGCTCTTTTGCGTAGTCGATGCATGACTGCAAATCCCATTGAGCCGGAATTTTCGTTTCTTTCAGCGTATCGACTTGCAGCGGAGAAACTTGGGCAGATATGCCGGACAGCATACCTGCTCCAAGAAATGTCATCACTGTCAATCTTCTTACATTTATCATATTCATACTTCTATTGATTTACTGTTAGCGAAGGTACGTACATATTATATATGCCGCAAAAACGATAGACGGATGACGTAATTTCGCCGTTAAATGTTTTTTTTCTGTCGATAGGCAGGTTTTTGAAGAAAAACACAACAAATCACACAACTTTTTTGACTAGTTGTTTGTTTTAATTATAAAAAATGTATATTTGTACTCATTACAAATTATAACGTCAACATATGAAGAATACACTGCTTACGATCTGGAACTTCTATTTGGAGGGCTTCCGTAGTATGACCTTGGGGCGTACCCTGTGGGTTATCATTCTGCTGAAATTATTCGTTATGTTCTTCATCCTTAAAATGTTCTTTTTCCCTGATTTCCTCCGTGACCATCCTACGGATGACGACAAGGGAACATACGTGGGAAACGAACTGATAGAACGTGCCATCCCCGGTAAATCTACTGATTTTTAACTCTTAAACTACATAGGATTATGATTGAAAGTATTGACACCTCGCTGATCGATTGGTCGAGAGCCCAATTTGCGATGACAGCCATGTACCACTGGATTTTTGTTCCTCTCACACTCGGACTGGCAGTGGTGATGGGAATCATGGAGACGCTGTATTATAAAACAGGCAATGAATTTTGGAAAAAGACTGCCCAGTTTTGGATGAAACTCTTCGGTATAAACTTTGCCATTGGTGTGGCAACCGGTTTGATTCTGGAGTTTGAGTTCGGTACGAACTGGAGCAATTATTCGTGGTTTGTAGGAGACATCTTCGGTGCTCCGTTGGCTATTGAAGGTATTTTGGCATTCTTTATGGAAGCCACATTTATCGCCGTCATGTTCTTTGGATGGGGCAAAGTAAGTAAACGTTTCCACTTGGCTTCTACCTGGCTTACAGGCTTGGGGGCTACGATTTCTGCCTGGTGGATTCTCGTTGCCAACGCATGGATGCAGCATCCGGTAGGTATGGAATTCAATCCTGATACAGTTCGTAATGAGATGGTAGATTTCTGGGCAGTGGCTACGTCACCTGTAGCGGTCAATAAATTCTTCCATACGGTATTGTCCGGCTGGGTGCTGGGTGCTATTTTTGTAGTCGGCATCAGTTGTTGGTATCTGCTGAAGAAACGTAATCGTGAGTTTGCGCTTGCCAGCATTAAGATTGGGGCGATTTTTGGATTAGTAGCATCGTTGCTTTCTGTTTGGACGGGTGATGGTTCCGGTTATCAGATTGCCCAGACGCAACCGATGAAACTGGCTGCCGTGGAAGGTCTGTATGAAGGCGGCACTAATGTAGGTCTGGTTGGAATAGGAGTGTTGAACCCGGAAAAGAAGACTTACAACGATGGGAAAGATCCTTTCCTCTTCCGTTTTGAAATCCCCAGCATGCTTTCTTTCCTTGCAGAACGTAATGTAGACGGCTACGTTCCTGGTATTACAAATATCATCGAGGGTGGTTATCAACAGAAAGACGGATCGACAGCTCTTTCTGCTGCCGAGAAGATAGAACGTGGAAAAACGGCTATCGGTGCATTGGCTGCCTATCGTGCAGCAAAGAGTGCAGGACATGAGGAAGATGCTCAAATTGCATATAAAGTATTACAGGAAAATATTCCATATTTCGGTTACGGATATATCAAAGATGTGAACCAACTGGTTCCGAATGTTCCTCTGAACTTTTATGCATTCCGTGTAATGGTAATCTTGGGCGGATACTTTATCCTGTTCTTTATTGTCGTTCTCTTCTTTATCTATAAGAAAGATTTAAGCCAGATGCGTTGGATGCACTGGATTGCTCTGCTGACAATTCCTTTGGGATACATCGCCGGACAAGCCGGATGGGTGGTTGCCGAATGTGGGCGTCAACCGTGGGCTATCCGTGATATGCTGCCGACAATGGCTGCCATCTCCAAACTGGATGTAAGCTCTGTACAAACGACTTTCTTTATCTTCCTACTCCTGTTTACAGTGATGCTGATTGCAGGTGTCGGAATTATGGTAAAGGCTATTAAAAAAGGACCGGAGAATTGATAATTACCTATTACTCATTACTTAATATTTTAGCTATATGTATATATTTTTGCAACAATATTGGTGGCTTGTCGTTTCCTTGTTAGGAGCCATACTCGTGTTCTTATTGTTTGTACAAGGAGGTAATTCTTTGTTGTTCTGCTTGGGTAAAACCGAGGAACATCGTAAGATGATGGTGAATTCTACCGGACGTAAGTGGGAGTTTACGTTTACTACATTGGTTACATTTGGAGGAGCTTTCTTCGCTTCTTTCCCCTTGTTTTACAGTACCAGTTTCGGCGGTGCATATTGGCTTTGGATGATTATACTTTTCAGTTTTGTATTGCAGGCTGTCAGTTATGAGTTTCAGAGTAAAGCCGGAAATCTGTTAGGTAAAAAGACATACCGGACTTTTTTGGTGATTAATGGAGTGGTAGGTCCTGTGTTACTTGGTGGGGCAGTGGCTACTTTCTTTACCGGTTCTGATTTCTATATTAATAAGGCCAATATGACAGATACCATTATGCCGGTAATCAGTCATTGGGGAAATGGCTGGCACGGATTGGATGCACTGACCAACATTTGGAATGTTATTCTTGGATTGGCTGTCTTCTTCCTTGCCCGTGTGTTGGGATCTCTCTATTTCATTAATAATATTGATGATAAAGAGCTGACCGATAAATGTCGTCGTGCAGTACGAAATAATACAGTTTTGTTCCTTGTATTCTTTTTGGCATTTGTCATTCGTACATTGGTATCTGATGGCTTTGCCGTTAATCCGGATACACAGGAAATTTATATGCAGCCATATAAGTATCTCACTAACTTTATCGAAATGCCGGTAGTGTTGGCTTTATTCCTGATTGGTGTGGTACTGGTTCTTTTCGGCATTGGAAAGACATTGCTTAAAAAGACGTTTGATAAAGGAATCTGGTTTACGGGAATCGGTACGGTACTGACTGTTTTATCTTTATTGCTGGTAGCAGGGTACAACAATACCGCTTATTATCCGTCATATACAGACCTGCAAAGCTCATTAACTTTAGCCAATAGCTGTTCCAGCGAATTTACACTAAAGACAATGGCCTATGTCTCTATTCTTGTTCCATTCGTAATTGCATATATTTTCTATGCTTGGCGTAGTATCGATCGTCACAAAATTACCGAGAAAGAAATGGATGAAGGAGGACACTCATATTAATTGTCCACATAGAATTTCGAATTGAGATTCTTGTAGGAACAAATAAACTCCCCTTATTTAATTCTTTATGTCATGGTAGAGAAGTTAAATGAGGGGAGTTTTTATATATAAGCCTTTTCTATCCTTTCGGATATATCGCTTTTTATTTATTGACTATATTCTCCGGTTTTCCGGCAATGTAAGCCTGAAGGTTACTGATTGCAATATTCATCAGACGTTCACGAGCCTCGATGGTTGCCCAGGCAATGTGCGGAGTGATGTAGCAGTTCTTCGCAGTTAGTAATGGATTGTCGGCACAAGGCGGTTCAGTAGAAAGCACGTCTACTCCGGCTGCATAAATCTTGCCATTGTTCAAAGCGTCTGCAAGGTCTCGTTCGTTGATAAGCGGGCCGCGACCGGTGTTGATTAAAATAGCTGTCGGCTTCATCATACCCAGACGGCGTGCATTTACCATTTCGCGTGTCTCCGGAGTAAGCGGGCAGTGCAAACTGATAATATCACATTCGCTGAACAACTGATCTAAATCCATCTTCTTGATTTCCGGTGGCAACTGGAAGTGAGATTTAGAAGTCAATGCATACACTTGCATACCGAAACCGATAGCAACGCGCGCTGTGGTATATCCGGTATTTCCCAGTCCTACCAGACCGATTTTCTTTTCCCGTAGTTCCATCAATGGAGTATCCCAAAAACAGAAATCCTTGTTATTAGCCCAACGACCTTTATGCACTTCTTCAGAGTGGTGTTGCACTTGTTGAGTGATGTTCAGGATATGCGCAAATACCATTTGAGCAACGGAAGCAGTGCTGTATGAAGGAATATTAGTAACGACGATTCCCCGTTCTTTTGCAGCAGCTGTGTCTACCACATTGTATCCGGTAGCCAACACACCGATATATTTCAGTTCGGGCAGTGCAGCCATGTGGTCTGCATTGATGATTACCTTGTTAGTCAGAATTGCTTCTGCACCGGCTGCACGTTCTAATACCTCTTCCGGAGCTGTACGATCATAAATTGTACATTCTCCAAGCACCTTCATACCTTCCCAGGATAAATCTCCGGGATTGGCGGCATAGCCGTCTAAAACTACAATCTTCATTTCAATTTCAATATTATTAGTATGTTATAATGTTTCCTACTGCTTTATTGTGCTTTTAGCTTCTCTTACAGAAGGGAGTGACTTATTTTACGAACGCTTATTTCTTAAATTTGTCTCCCCACAACTGTATCATTCGCTCGGCATGTTTCTGTTCTGCCGGATTGTTTTGCGGTTGCCATATCCGTTTGTTTTTCAGTTCGTCCGGAAGAAATTGCTGTTTGACAAAGTTACCTTCATAGCTGTGCGCATATTTATATTCCTGTCCGTATCCCAACTGTTTCATCAGTTTGGTCGGAGCATTGCGCAGATGCAAGGGCACAGGCAGATTACCGGTTGACCGGACTAGCTCCAGTGCATCGTTAATCGCACTGTATGCCGAATTACTTTTTGGACTGGTAGCCAGATAAATCGTTGTTTCAGCCAAAGGAATCCGTCCTTCGGGCCAACCGATTTTCATCAATGTATCAAAGCACGCATTAGCGAGAAGCAATGCATTCGGGTTTGCCAGACCAATATCCTCGGCAGCCGAGATCACCAGTCGGCGGGCAATGAAAGCCGGATCTTCGCCTCCTTCCACCATACGGGCAAGCCAGTAGATCGCTCCGTCAGGATCGCTACCGCGGATAGACTTGATGAAAGCCGAGATAATGTCATAATGCATCTCTCCATCCTTATCATAAGCCAGTGGATTCTGTTGCAAGCGTTCGGTCACCATTTCATCGGTGATGACAACTGTTTCCTCCGTCTCCGATTGCACAACAAGTTCCAATATATTAAGCAGTTTGCGGGCATCTCCACCGGAGAAGCGCAGCATAGCTGTTGTTTCTTTCAATTCAATTTTTCGTTCCTTCAGTATGGCATCCGTAGTGATGGCACGTTGCAGAAGTTCCAGCAAATCTTCTTTTTCCAAAGATTTGAGTACATAAAGCTGGCAACGGGATAGGAGAGGGCGGATGACTTCGAACGACGGGTTTTCCGTTGTTGCACCAATCAATGTGACTGTTCCGTTCTCCACAGCTCCCAACAATGAATCCTGCTGTGACTTGCTGAACCGATGGATTTCATCGATAAACAGAATCGGACTGGACTGCGAAAAGAAACGATTGCTCTTGGCACGGTCTATCACTTCGCGTACATCCTTCACACCGGAAGTCACAGCACTCAAAGTATAGAAAGGCGTTTCCAGTTTGTTGGCAATGATCTGTGCAAGAGTTGTTTTACCTACTCCGGGAGGTCCCCAGAGAATAAAAGAAGAGATGCGTCCTGCGTCAATCATCTTCCGTAAGATGGCTCCCGGTCCAACTAAATGTTTCTGACCGATATATTCATCCAAAGTTTTTGGCCGTAACCGTTCTGCTAAAGGTTGCATAATTTTCTAGAATACCATTAATACCATGAAACGAATACCGTTTTTGTTGATACCCGGATTATCACGATAAGTGAAACGATGTACATATTCAACGTGCAGCAACTTGAAAATGTTGTAGATACCTACACTTCCTTCAATATAAGGCACTTTCGGGTCCATCACGAAACTGGTGAACTTACCGTCGCGTGTCGGGAAACGGAACAAATCGGGATTGTTGCTCTTAAACGGATTATTCTTATCCGTCAATGTTCCCCACAAAGCACGTACGCGGAACATTTCCCTCCATTTCAAGTTCTTGATAAGAGGAATACGGTTGAATAGTTTTCCATTCATATCATAAGATAATGACATGGAAGCGTAACGGTCGTTCAGGAATTCCATGTTATTAATCAAGTTGAACGTTTCGCGCTGGGTGATGTAGGACAAGTTAGCTTCCGGCAAGATCAACAACGGGAAAGGAACCGTGTTCCATTCTGCGCCTGCTTTCACGCTACAATCAATCTTTCCCCAGGAAGCGGGGAGCCAGAAACGTTTCCATACACTTGCTTCCGTACGGTTAAAACTATAATCTCCACCTAGTACTCCTTTGAAACCCATGGCATGAGTCAGGGTAAAGATAGGAGCATCCAGCGATACAGGTACGCGGCGTTGTTTGGAGTTGACAAATGATTCGCCCGGAGCATAACGCAACGTCAGGCTCGCTTCCGAAGTCGTGACATCATGCACACGGGTTTGCGCGGCATCATTGCGCAGATATTCCAGTTTGCCGGTAGGCTCGTCGTTACGATGGCGCAGCATGGCTTTCACTCCGAATCCTGTCAGCGTTTCAAGTTCATAATTAATGGTGGCATCGCGCATATACGACATCTGGTCTACTGTCGTTGTTTTTACCGACAGGAAGATATTGTCTTTATCTGTGAACAGGAATTTATCCATCGGAGACATTACGTCATAACTGTACGAAGCCGAAAGATAATGTTTCGGGAATTCCCAGACAACATAATCGCGTTTATTGAATGAATAAGTCACCGTACCGCTATATTTCCAGCGTTCGTCTTTTAGACCGTAAGCTCCGTATCCGTTCAAGAACCAGTGTTTATGGAAATGAGCTGTTGTCATGCCGCTTAACCGGAAACGGGTACCATCAATGTAGTTGCTCGAAATCATGGTGTTGATAGGACCGATATCCACTTTGCTCGGATGGCCTTTGCTTCCTGTTTCCACAAAGTTTTCGATCAGCGCTTTCGCTCCGAAGATGATGTATTTGAATCCCGGTATCTGTTCGAGGCGGTTAACGAATACATCCATCGAACTTTCTTTCTTCGTCAGCGGTACTTGACGAACACTTGCCCAATACTCATCGCTTTTCGAAAGCATATCCGCTTCTTTTATCACGCTGCCTTTCAATCGGAACAGTCGTTGTTCGATAGGATCGAATTTATAATTACTATATTTCGTAGTCCGTTCCACCTGCAATCCGCCTGCTGTTTTGTTGGAATTCCAGGACAGGTCTACGGTCATGTCATCATCCGCCAATACCCAGTTTCCGTTAGGGAGTTGCTCGTATTGTTGCACGATGTCCATACGGTTGACGAAGTTTACTCCGGTCTTTTTAGGCAGGTTCATCGTACATTTCTGAACGGCATAAGTAGAATCGTTCAATACATACAGATGTCCGGTGAATCCGAAGTCCTGCGAGTTTTGCGGAACAAAAGTAAGGTGGACACATTCGCGCTTGTTTACCATCAATGTGTCCATCAGATAATATTTATAAAATGAGATGGCATTGTTACCGATCGGACTGACGAAACGCTGCTGGAGCAATCGGATATCGTCGTCGTAGATATTGATGTCGGCAAATACGTCTTTCAATACAGTGCCGAGCATATCTCCCGTAGAGAAAAATTCTTCTATACCATTGGAATTCTTTCCTTTGATAATCGTTTTCTTGTTTTCGGGATTTTTGCGGTAGATGGTTTGCGAGGACGTTTCCTGTACGGAAATAGGGAGAATCAACTTATTGGTTGTTTCCGACACTTCCACCTGATCTCTTAAGAATGAATATTTCTTGTAGATACCTTTTTCGAGCTTTTCCGGTGTGAGGTCGTTGATGGACATTTTCATCTTCTCGTACTTGTCGTACTGATAGTACTCGTTCACTTCGAGTACTTGCGCTTTTTTGTGTTCGATTACCTTCTTCATGAATTCCACTGCCGGATTGTTCTTGCGGGAATATTTCTCCTTTTGAGGTTTCACGACAACCTCGTTCAGGAGCACATTATCCGGAGCTAACTTAACGTTCACTGTCTGATTGTTGGAACCGACTCGAACCGTTTTACTGATATAACCTACAGCGGAGAACACCAGTGTTCCTCCGTTTCTGCGGGCTTCAAGACTGTATTCTCCGTCAATATTGGTGATAGTACCCATATCTCTCTTTTCTTGGTAGTAAACAGAGATATACATCAATGGCTCGTGGGTAACCGAATCAGTGACTACCCCTTTAATTTGCTGCGCAAAAGCATTGGAAGCTACCAATACGAGTAAGAACAGTATAAGTATTTTGTTATATCGTTGTATCATAACGTTTGTAGTAGGGCTGCAAAGTTAACAAATAACTCTAAGGATAACAGAATATATAACTTTTTTTACCCATCGTTTTTGGTTGTTTACAAGCATATATCGCCCGGTAATCCAAGGAATATTCCTTTGTTAATCCTTTTGATAAGGCTGTTTCAGCACTTTGTTTTCCCGGTCCCGATATTTGAAACCTTTGCTCTCGTTGTAGGGCACTTTTTGTTTCGACACTTGACACTTTTTGTTTCCCGGCATGAAACTGTTGGTTTCTCGGTGTGAAACACTTTGTTTCCCGGTGTGAAACTATTAGTTTCAAGGCGTGAAACTAACAGTCCCATGCCGGGAAACGGAATGGAACATGCCGGGTAAATGTTATTTGCTCGTAAGTATCTGTACAATACGCTCTGCGGTACGTCCGTCCCAACGTTCGGGAAGTTCGCCACGTTTCCATTCACCGTGCATCAGTGTATCCATTGTTTTGGCAAGCAGAGCAGGATCTTCTCCGACAAGTTCGTTGGTTCCCATGCGCCACGTTTCCGGATGTTCGGCATACGTGTTGAGCGTGATACAAGGAATACCCAGGAAGGTCGCTTCTTCGGCTACGTTTCCTGAATCTGTTATGATTCCTTTTGCCTTGTTTATCAGATAACCGAAGAACAGGTAATTCTGCGGAGGCATTATGTGGAGGTTCGGAGCTTCGATGCCTAATTCTTTGATGGCACTTCGTACGTATGTGTGCAGCGGTGCTACGATAGGCATACCGGCAGATTTTTCAATGATTGTTTTCAGCAACTGACGCAGATTCTCTTTGTTGTTTAGCAATACGCGACGGTTGAGGGTGAGCAAGAGATAATTTCCCTCTTGCAGCCCCAATACGGAAAACCATATAGGTTTGAGCAAACGGTTCCGGTTGTAGCGGATGGTATCTATGAGAATGTTACCTACATAATATACGTTTTCACTTTCCGTTCCTGTCTGGTTCAGGTTGCGGTTGGCAACCATGCCGGCAGTAAACAGATAGTCGGATAGTCCGTCTGTAATCATGCGGTTGACTTCTTTTGGCATTTTCATATCGAAAGAACGGGTTCCGGCTACGAGATGTGCTACCTTGATACCTTGTTTCTTGGCAACGATGGCACAACTCATGGTTGCGGTCAGGTCGTCTACCACAAGGACTACGTGTGCCGGATTCTCCGTCAGCTCCTGTTCGAAGGCTACCATGATTCCGGCTGTCAAACTCGTTGGATTACTGCTTTCCACTCCCAGATACACATCGGGAGCTTTCATATCGAGATCCGAAAAGAGAGAAGCATCCAGACTTGTATCGTCTTTCCTTCCTGTATATACCAGTCGGTAAGAGATACTTTTACCCAGCGCCCGTGCGGCTTCAATAGCGCGTGTAATGGGAGCTATCTTCATAAAATTGGGGCGTGCCCCCGCAACAATTGTTATTTTCATATTGTTTCTATCTTATTCGGTTTAATTCGTGAAGCAAAAGTACATTTTCTTACGGAATTTATTCGTTACTTTGCATACAAAATAACAAATATATGCCCACATTCGTTCAAATTCTTGATTTTATAGGCACATTTGCCTTTGCTATAAGTGGCATCCGGCTGGCTTCGGCGAAACGTTTCGACTGGTTTGGTGCTTATGTGGTAGGACTTGCTACTGCTATCGGTGGCGGTACTATTCGTGATGTCCTGCTCGACGTGACACCGGGGTGGATGACCGACCCTATATATCTGATTTGTACGGGACTGGCTTTGCTGTGGGTAATCTGTTTCGGACGTTGGCTCATCCGGCTCAATAATACTTTCTTTATTTTCGATACCATTGGCTTGGCATTGTTTACCGTGGTAGGTGTAGGCAAGAGCATTGCTTTAGGTTATCCTTTCTGGGTGGCTATTATCATGGGTAGCATTACAGGAGCAGCCGGTGGAGTGATTCGTGACGTATTTATCAATGAAATACCTCTTATCTTCCGAAAAGAAATTTATGCAATGGCCTGCGTTGTAGGCGGTATTGCATACTGGCTGTGCGACGTTGCAGGTCTGGAATCATACGCCTGTCAGTTGATTGGCGGACTGGCGGTATTCCTGACCCGCATCTTAGCTGTCAAATATCACATTTGCCTACCTATATTAAAAGGTAGTGAAGAGCCGGAAGAATAAGGACGGCATTATTTTTCCTCCTTTATATCCAGTTCTCCTTGAAAACTAATGGACTGACGGTTTTGCATATTGACATCGATACTTGCCGAACCATTGGGAAATACTTTGGCTCTGAATTCATATCTGTCTTCAGGATTACGTGCGACGAACTTGATAACGGCATTCCCTTTTTTATCCATTTCCACATTATATTCTTTGAGGATGGCTTTGAAGTTAAGTCCGTCACCTCCGCCATACGGAATGCTATAAGCCCGTCCATAATAAGGCAAGTAAGAAATAACCGAATCATTTCTGATTGTCAGTGAGTAGGAAGATGTCAAAGGGATGGAGCGTCCGCGCATCGGCATGGCAGTGTTGACATCTATCTTGTAATTTTCAGATTCAATTAGTTTCATTACTGCTTCTTTCTTCTGTTCCTTCTTTTCCTTTTTACTTTGTTGAGCCGAAAGGGTAGGGATGCCCACTAGCAAGGCTAGTAACAGCATAAAGATTTGCTTCTTCGTTCTCATATCAGTTTGCATTTAGGTTGATGTATATATGTATAACAATCAAATATACTAAAAAGACAGGGATACTTCTGTTTCTTTTAATGAAAATTAAACAGAACCCCCTGTTATTTATGAGTTTAGCCCGATTTAGAACTGTTCCAGTATTTCGATTCGTTTTTCGATGGGAGGATGAGTGGCAAACAATCCGCTAAGTCCGCTGAATATACTTTTAGATGCCTTTTGGGGGTTCTGAATAAATAATTGTGCCACGTCTTTCCTTTCTACTGCTTCGATAGCGGGATCTGCTGATATTTTGCGGAGAGCGTTGGCCAGTGCCAACGGATTCTTCGTCATTTCTGCCGAACCTGCATCTGCCATATATTCGCGTTTGCGTGAGATGGCAAAACGCATCAGGCTTGCAAAAAGATAACCGATGGCGGCTATCACTAAAGCAATAAGAATAAAAAGAACCACACCGCCGCTACCTTTACTATTACTACGCACGCGTATGTGTGTAATGGCATAAAACGTGATTTCTGTCAACATGGAGAAGATACCGACAAAAACAATGGAAATAATCAGCAGGCGTACATCGCGGTTGCGGATGTGACTTAGCTCGTGCGCGATGACTGCTTCCAGTTCCTCATCATTTAGTTTCCGGATGATGCCCTCCGAGAGAGTAACGGTGTATGTGCGTTCGTTGATACCGCTGGCAAATGCATTCAGGGAACTGTCATAGATGATATTGATTTTCGGCATTTTCATGCCTTGAGACATACAGAGGTTTTCCACCAGATTATAAACTCGTTTATTCTCCTGACGGTTCAGCGGCTTGGAGCCGGTGGCGGAATTGATAATGCTTGTGTTAGCCCAATAGGCAATCAGAAACCAGATTAATACAATCCCCATGGTATATGGTAACGAAGAGAAGAAGAAATGATTGACTATTGGCATCATTTCGACTTCCATATCCTCTTTATATCCCATAAAAGTCAGCAGGTAGCAGGCCAAATAGAGGAGTGCTGCCACGAGACAGGGAAACAGGAATAGTAGAAACGCAGAGCGCAGATTATTCCGGCTCTGCTGTGTTTGGATTCCGACGTATTGCATGCGTGTTCGACTTTTGTAATTGGATGGACGGTGTATATAAAGGTTTTAGAAACTAATTTTGGGTGCCTGCTCCAAATTCGCACGTTCGTTTTTCCCCAAGTCGAACATTATCTCTCTTTGGAATCCGGTCATTCCTGCTACGATATTCGACGGGAATGTCTGCACGGCGTTATTGTATTCTTTAGTGGCCGAGTTGAAGTAGCGGCGAACAGCAGCCAGTTTATTCTCTACGTCAGAAATTTCTTCCTGTAATTGCAGGAAATTCTGATTAGCTTTCAGATCGGGATAAGCCTCGAGAGTAATCTTCAATCCAGCAAGAGCAGAGCTTAACTGGTTTTCGGCAGCTATCTTATCATCAATCGTTTTTGCGCCAACTGCACCGTTACGTGCCTGAATCACTCGATCGAGCGTTTCCTTTTCATGTGCGGCATATCCTTTCACGGTGTCTACCAGTTGGGGAATGAGATCATGGCGTTGTTTCAACTGTACATCGATGTCGGCAAACGCGTTTTCACGATTGTTTCTCAATTTCACTAATGAGTTGTACATGGAAGCAAAAATGATGCCCAGCAATACAATAATCCCTACAATAATAAGTATGGTCATAGCTTTTTGTTTTATTTAATAATATAAAATCAAAAGTAATCTATTTGGTTCTTTTAACCAAGTAGTAGGGGGTAAATTTCGCAAATACCACCTAAAAACTATCAGAAAGCACCTAAAATCTGTCATTTGATAGAATTAACCCCCAAGAAATGACAAATTTTCCCCTGCTTGATAAGCAAAATACCTTTAAACTTGCAAACATCGAGAAAAACGAAATATTAACCATAAAACCATTAAAGTATGAAAAGTTTAAGTTTCAGAAAAGATTTAATTGGAGTACAGGAAGAGTTGCTTCGTTTTGCTTATAAATTAACGGCCAACCGTGAAGAAGCAAATGATTTATTGCAGGAAACATCTTTAAAAGCATTAGACAATGAGGAGAAATATGTTCCGGACACAAATTTCAAAGGATGGATGTACACTATCATGCGCAACATCTTTATAAATAACTACCGTAAAATAGTACGCGATCAAACTTTTGTTGACACAACCGATAATTATTATCACTTAAATCTGCCACAAGATTCAGGATTTGAAAGTACGGAAGGTGCTTACGACCTGAAAGAAATGCACCGCATCGTCAATGCACTCCCCCGGGAGTATAAGATTCCTTTCTCTATGCACGTATCTGGTTTTAAATACCGCGAAATCGCAGAGAAATTAGGATTACCATTAGGCACAGTGAAGAGCCGCATATTCTTCACACGTCAACGTTTACAACAGGAATTGAAAGATTTTGTATAAATGAGGATAACGCATACAAACAAGCTTATTAGCAGAAGGAGCAAAGAGATAGATTCTCTTTGCTCCTTCCTTTTTTATAACCTATTTTATTTACGATTAGATGATTTACGATGTACGATTGAAGTTTGAATTGTGAATGAGGGAATACTCATGCAAAGATAAGTACTTATGATTCCAATAGTTATTTCAATCGTACATTGTAAATCGTCTAATCGTAAATTAAACTAGGTTATAAATTCTTTCTTGTTATTTGCTTTTCTTTTTTTTGCTTTTTTTCTTTTCAACGGCCTTCTCTTCCGGTGGGAATTTAGGAACTAGATTCATCAGCCGTAATATCTGACTTTGTCGTTTTAGTATGTATGACGAAGGTTTCGCCGAGTTAAATCGTATCGGGTTGGGTAGGGTGGCGGCGATGAGCGCGCATTGCCCCCGGGTCAGCTTGTCGGCTGTTGTTCCGAACTTATTTTTTGCGGTTGCTTGTGCGCCGTAGATGCCATTTCCCATTTCTATAGAGTTGAGATAGACTTCCATGATTCGCTCTTTCGACCAGAAGAGTTCGATGAGAAACGTAAAGTAGACTTCGAGCCCTTTGCGTACCCACGACGATTGCGGCCATAAGAACACATTCTTGGCTGTCTGCTGACTGATGGTGCTTGCTCCCCGTTTCCGTTTGCGTGTTTCGTTTTCTTTCATCGCTTTCTTGATTTCTACGAGGTCGAACCCGTTGTGTTCGGCAAAACGGTTGTCTTCGGAGGCTATGACCGCCATCGGCAGGTTGGGAGATATCTTATCAAAAGAAACCCACGTGTGCTTCCACGTGGGTTTATCTCCTGAAAAAACTTGCTGAACGCTTCGGATAACCATCAACGGAGTTACATAAACCGGCATGAAACGATAAATAATCACTGCCAGTAGTGTTGATGCAAAGAAGAAAATCAGCAGGTTGCGCGTATAGCGCAGTAATTTTTTAATTAGCGGCTGCTTGTGCATCTTTAATCATTTGCTCACTTGCGTACATGTATACTTCTACACGACGGTTTTGTTCGCGACCGGCAGCAGTGTCATTGCTTGCAACGGGATCGCTTTCACCCATTCCCAGTACACTCTTGATCTGATTGGTGGAAACACCGCAACTCAACAAGTAACTGGACACACTTTGCGCACGTTCTTGTGATAAGTTCAGGTTCTTTTGCTGGCTTTGTGCAGCAGTACTGTTCTTCCAGCCCTGGTTGTCGGTATATCCGTAGATAGACACGTCCATATCCCGGTTCTGGTTGAGCACATTGTTGGCAAACTTGCTTAAAGCAGATTTAGCAGCAGCACTTAGATTTGCATTACCGGTAGTGAAAAGAATACCCGAGTCGAATGTTACTTTCACGGCTTGCAATCCGTTGTTGTCTGTTATCTGTTCTACTTGTGCGCCTTCAATTTGTTTTGCTTCTGCTGCTGCTTTGTCCATCTTCTTACCGATAAGAGCACCTGTACCTGCACCTACTGCCGTACCAATAGCAGCACCGATAGCAGCACCTTTACCTTTACCGATAACACCTCCCAGGATCGCACCTAGTGCAGCACCCGAACCACCACCGATAGCAGCACCTTTACCAGTGTTGTTCATACTTCCACAGCTACCAAATATCATGGCAATACTCATGAAGAGAACCATAAATTTCATCTTGTTCATAATGTTGATGTTTTTTAATTGGTTTATAAAAAATGTTTTTATACGAATCACTTCGCATTATTAATAACAATGCAAAGATACATATTATTTGGCAAGCGTGTACTTTTTAAGTTAAAATAACTCGGAAGAGCCCCTTTGTTTGTTAATAAAGGGAAATGATAATTATCCTTTTATCGTTGAAGGAACACTCAAACACTTCTTTTTAATAATAATGAACCAACTCAAAAGAATTAACCCTTTGGCAACCGTGGTGACGCAGACTGCCCACCAGATTCCTTCCACTCCCATGCCCATCCGTACAAACAGGATGGCAAGCGGAATACGCATATAGTTGCAACTGATGCTGATAATGGCAGGAGGGATGGTGCGTCCGATGCCGTAGAATACTCCCTGCATGGTGATTTCGAGCATCATAAAAAGTTGCGAATATCCGTCGATACGGAGGAACACACCTCCGGCTTCGTAGGCCGCCTGTTCGGGGACGAATATGGCAAAAACTTCATTCCCGAAGAAAACGAATAGCAATGTACAGAATGTTCCGAAGATTCCCGTCATCCATAAAGTCGTATACCAGGCTCTAAGTACCCGTTCCACTCGTCCGGCGGCGTAGTTTTGGGCGATGAAGGCACTTAGTGCAGTGGAAAATCCCTGTGAGGTATTCCAGGTGATTGCTTCAATTTGCCCTCCGGTGGTGAAAGTCATCAGTCCGATGTGCCCTCCCTGTTCCGAGGCGGTGCGGCAAAGGAACATATTGACGAAAGCAAATAGCGTATTCAAAGTAGCCACGGGCAATCCCAGTTTAAAGATTCTCCGTGTATATTTTTTCTTTAGACGCGTGAAGAAAGGGAAACCGCCAAGCAGAGCATCCCGGCAACGCAACTGATAGACGAAAATCAGGAAAACACTTGCTTCCGCAATCCAGGTAGCGTATGCCGCACCGTTGGTTCCCAGCCCGAAACCGAATATAAAGAGCGGGTCCAGGATGATATTCAGTATCAATCCTGTGCCGCTGATAAAGAACGGGACTTTACTGCGCCCTGCCGCATTATAAATTCCGGTGAAGGCGGCGGAGAGGAAAACGAAAGGTAATCCGGTAGAAACAATCCGCAGGTATTGGATGGCATTGGCCGTAATATGATCCTCGAGTTCATAGATGCGTATGATAGGTTCTGCAAATATAAAAAGGAGTGTGCCCCAACAGATGGAAATAATCAAAGCAATCGTGATGTTATGAGATGCGAAACTGCGGGCATCTTCCTGGCTTTGCGCACCGATGGATTGTCCGACACTCACTTCAGATCCCACCTTATTTAATAAGGAGATAGAACCGGACATCCAGGTCAGGATTCCGACAGAACCGATGGCGGCTACGGCTTCACTTCCCAGTCGTCCTACCCACGCCATATCTGTGAGGCTATATGCCATTTGGATAAACGACGTTGCCATGATCGGCATTGCCAGATTAAACAGTTGACGATTGATAGGGCCTTGTGTCAGATTCTTTATTCCTTGCATATAATTTTTCTAATCAAAATGGGCTGCAAAGATACGCAAAATTACTATCTTCGCGCATCTAATTATTCATTAATCAAAGTACATAGATACTATGAAACAGAAATTTTCTACTATTTTTATCTTGCTGCTTCTCTTTTTTGCTGGTTCACGAGTGGTAGCGCAAAATGCTCCGAAACCTTTTGATATTGAACAACCTTCACTTCGCGTATTTCTTCCTGCGCCGGAACTGGCTACAGGGCGTGCTGTGGTTGCGTGTCCGGGAGGTGGATATTCACATTTGGCATTCGAACACGAAGGCTGTGATTGGGCGCCCTATTTCAATAAACAAGGTATTGCATTGATTGTGCTAAAATACCGGATGCCGAACGGTGATCGTACATTACCCATTTCGGATGCTGAAGCAGCAATGAAATTGGTGCGTGACAGTGCCGATGTCTGGAATTTGAACCCGAATGACATTGGTATCATGGGCTCTTCTGCCGGTGGACATCTGGCTTCTACCATTGCCACTCATGCCAAGCCCGAACTTCGTCCAAACTTTCAGATTCTTTTCTATCCTGTGATTACGATGGATAAATCTTATACCCATAGGGGTTCTCACGACAACCTTTTGGGAAAAGATGCTTCTGCTGAATTGGAACTTGAATATTCTAATGAAAAGCAAGTGACGAAAGATACACCACGTGCTTTTATCGTATATAGTGATGATGATAAAGTCGTTCCGCCTGCTAACGGAGTTAATTATTATTTGGCGCTGAACAAGAACAATGTTCCTTCAGTGCTTCATATTTATCCTTCCGGTGGACATGGATGGGGAATTCGCGAGGGTTTCCTCTATAAGAATGAAATGTTGGACGAACTGACGTCTTGGCTCCGTAGTTTCAAAGTACCTCATAAAGATGCTATCCGTGTAGCTTGCATTGGAAATAGTATTACGTATGGAGCACGTATCAAGAATCGTGATCGTGACAGTTATCCGGCCGTGTTGAGCCGTATGTTGGGAGAGGCTTATTGGGTAAAGAACTTCGGAGTCAGTGCCCGCACTCTGCTGAACAAGGGCGATCATCCTTATATGAATGAAAAGGCTTATCAGGATGCGCTGGCTTTCAATCCTAATATCGTTGTTATCAAGTTGGGTACGAATGACAGTAAATCATTCAACTGGAAATATAAGGCCGACTTCACGAAAGATCTGCAAACAATGGTCGATGCTTTCAAAGCGTTGCCAGCTCAACCGAAGATTTATCTTTGTTATCCTTCTAAAGCCTATCAGACCGGTGATAATATCAACGATGATATCATCTCTAAACAAATCATTCCGATGATAAAGAAGGTTGCCAAGAAAAATAACTTGTCTGTCATCGATCTTCACGCAGCAATGGACGGAATGCCCCAATTGTTTCCGGATAAGATCCATCCGAATGAAGAAGGGGCTAAAGTGATGGCAAAAGCTGTTTATCAGTCCTTGAAAAAGTAAAATAAGGAACTTGACGATTGTAAAATTTCCGGTTGAAATAATCTCTTTTAGAGAAAGTTTTAACCGGAAATTTTTTAGTTTAATCACAAATAATCTTCTTATAATATGCTAAAAAAGTGTCTTTCTGAAAGTTAGATTTGTTACCAATCTGTATTTTTGCGCCCGAAAAATAATAAAATGATAAATAGCGTTATGAATAGACTACAAGATTTTACCTTTTTCTCGCAGTTGATGGCTAACGCTAATATGGGATGGTGGAAAGCCAATTTATCAACTGCGAATTATGAATGTTCTGACTTTATAGTAGAGTTATTAGGTCTGGATCAGACCGGAGTTATTAGTTTTGAAGATTTCAATAAACGTATTCAGAAAGAGGAACAACTTTCTACAACAGTTCATTCTTATGGTGTGTATCAACGGCCGGAGGTGGTGTATTTGCTTGATACGGTGAAAGGAGCTGTTTGGGTACGTAGCAAGGTATGCTTTCAAGAAACGGATGAAGACGGAAACGAAATCATTTATGGTATATCCGAAGTGCAAGATGGTCCTGATATGGCATCTGCTTACCAAGCTTTGCAATACAGTGAGCGTCTCTTATCTAACATTTTCAAGTATTTGCCTATTGGTATCGAATTATACGATATGGATGGGGTATTGGTGGATCTGAATGATAAGGAATTGGAGATGTTTCATATAGAGAAGAAAGAAGATGTATTGGGTATCAATATTTTTGATAATCCTATTTTTCCGAAAGAAATGAAAGAACGGCTGAAGAAAAATGAAGACGCCGACTTTACTTTCCGTTATGACTTCTCGAAGGTCGGATCGTATTATCAGAATACCCAAAAACAGGGTACGATTGATCTGATGACTAAAGTGACTACATTATATAATAGTGAGCATCAGCCAATAAACTATCTATTGATTAATGCGGATAAGACAGAAACAACGGTAGCCTATAATAAGATTCAGGAGTTTGAGGAGTTTTTTGAATTGGTCGGTGATTATGCCAAGGTCGGTTATGCTCATTTCAATATTTTGAGTGGACACGGCTATGCCCAAAAAAGCTGGTACAGAAATGTGGGTGAAGCGGATGAAGCTCCGTTGTCCGACATCTTTGGCACATACCGGCATTTCCACCCTGATGACCGTACCTTGTTGATTCGGTTTTTGGACGACGCACGAAAGGGACTTACTACCAAACTTAGCAAAGAGATGCGTGTCCTTAGGGAGGATGGTACATACACATGGACGCATGTCAATCTGTTAGTAAAGAAATATGCCCCGCAGGACCGGATTATCGAGATTATCAGCATCAATTATGATATCACAGAACTGAAAAGGACAGAAGAAATGCTTGTCAAGGCACGTGATAAAGCTGAAGCGTCCGACCGGTTAAAGTCTGCTTTCCTGGCTAATATGAGTCACGAAATCCGTACTCCTTTAAATGCTATTGTCGGCTTTTCAAGCCTGTTGACTAGTACGGAAAGTGCAGCGGAAAAGGAACTATATAATTCTCTGATTGGACATAACAACAAACTATTATTAAATCTGATTAATGATGTAATTGATCTTTCTAAAATAGAATCCGGTTATCTGGAATTGCGTCCGGACTGGGTTAACCTTACCGAGCTTCTTGACGAGAGTGTAGCGGAGTATGTTCATCAAGTACCATCCGGCGTTGAACTTCTGACTAACTATCCGGCACATGATTCTCTGGTAGAACTGGATAGCCTGCGTATCAAACAGATCTTGAGTAATTTTCTTTCGAATGCCTTAAAGAACACTGCCACCGGACATGTGGAAGTCTTCTATGAGGTAGACCACCAATCTGTCAGAATCGGTGTTAAAGATACCGGTCGGGGCATCCCGCAGAATATGCTTGAAAAGATATTCGAAAGGTTTGAGAAGTTGGACTCCTTTGCTCAAGGGGCCGGTTTGGGTTTATCTATCTGCAAACTAATCGTTGAGAAGATGAACGGGCGGGTATTAGTTGATTCCCAACTGGGGATCGGTACTACTTTTGTAATCGAACTGCCGTGTCGTTCTATGCTTGTTGAGTAAGTATATGTGAAGAATCTTAAAAGAAAAATCCCTTGATAACGACTGATTATCAAGGGATTAATTTTGTGTTTTGTGATCCGCCTGGGGCTCGAACCCAGGACCCCAACATTAAAAGTGTTGTGCTCTACCTGCTGAGCTAGCGAATCGGTCCTTCAGTGCTTTCTTTCGAATGCGGGTGCAAAGGTAGAACATTTTTTTATAACTCCAAAAGAATTCAAACATTTTTCTTATCTTTGTGCCATTATCAACAATATATAATCATACGTATGGCTGCTGACGATAAAAAAATTATCTTCTCGATGGTGGGAGTGAGCAAGGCTTTCACCCCCAATAAGAATGTGCTGAAAGACATTTACCTGTCGTTTTTCTATGGAGCGAAAATCGGTATTATCGGTTTGAACGGTTCCGGTAAATCAACGTTATTGAAGATCATCGCCGGTTTGGAGAAATCCTATCAGGGAGAAGTGGTGTTCTCTCCGGGATATTCCGTGGGTTACTTGGCACAGGAACCTTATTTAGACAACACAAAGACAGTAAAAGAAGTAGTAATGGAAGGCGTGCAACCCATTGTTGACGCACTGACAGAATACGAAGAAATCAATCAGAAGTTCGGTTTGCCGGAGTACTACGAGGATCAGGATAAGATGGATGCTCTTTTCGCTCGCCAGGGTGAATTGCAAGATATCATTGATGCAACTGATGCATGGAATCTGGATAGCAAGTTGGAGCGTGCGATGGATGCTCTCCGTTGTCCGCCTGAAGATCAGCCGGTAGAAAATCTCTCCGGAGGTGAACGTCGCCGGGTAGCTCTTTGTCGTTTGCTATTACAGAAACCGGATGTGCTTTTGCTGGACGAACCTACCAACCACTTGGATGCAGAGTCTATCGACTGGTTGGAACAACATCTACAACAATATGAAGGTACGGTTATTGCTGTGACGCACGACCGTTACTTCCTCGATCACGTTGCCGGATGGATTCTTGAACTGGATCGTGGTGAAGGTATCCCCTGGAAAGGTAACTACTCTTCCTGGTTGGAACAGAAGACCAAACGTATGGAAATGGAAGAAAAGACCGTCAGCAAACGTCGCAAAACACTGGAACGTGAGTTGGAATGGGTGCGCATGGCTCCCAAAGCCCGTCAGGCAAAGGGTAAGGCACGTCTTAACTCTTATGACAAGTTGCTGAATGAAGACGTGAAAGAGAAAGAAGAAAAACTTGAAATCTTCATTCCGAATGGTCCGCGTCTGGGTAATAAAGTCATTGAAGCGAAACAGGTGGCTAAAGCATACGGCGATAAACTGTTGTTTGACGATTTGAACTTTATGCTTCCTCCTAATGGTATTGTTGGTGTGATCGGTCCCAATGGTGCGGGAAAGACGACACTGTTCCGTCTGATTATGGGATTGGAGACAGTAGATAAAGGAGAATTTGAAGTAGGAGAGACTGTAAAGGTGGCGTATGTAGACCAGCAACACAGAGACATTGATCCGAATAAGAGTGTTTACCAGGTAATTTCCGGTGGTAATGAGCTGATCCGCATGGGAGGACGTGACATCAATGCACGTGCATACCTTTCTCGTTTCAATTTCTCCGGAGGCGATCAGGAAAAACTTTGCGGTGTACTGTCCGGTGGTGAAAGAAACCGTTTACACTTGGCGATGGCTTTGAAAGAAGAAGGCAATGTACTGTTGCTCGATGAGCCTACCAATGATATTGATGTAAACACACTGCGTGCTTTGGAAGAAGGTCTGGAAGATTTTGCCGGCTGTGCCGTAGTTATCTCGCATGACCGTTGGTTCCTCGACCGTATCTGTACACACATTCTGGCTTTTGAAGGAGACTCCAATGTATTCTACTTCGAAGGGTCTTATTCAGAATACGAAGAAAACAAAATGAAACGTTTGGGAAATGAAGAGCCGAAGCGTGTTCGTTATAGAAAGTTAATGACTGACTAGTGTAAAGTAATAGATTGAAGCATTTCTAATGCTTTCTGTTTCAAAATAAAAGGCTCTGCGAATATTGTGGAGCCTTTATCGTTTTATAACAGGGGAAAACGTTTATCTCTCTTAAAAAATTGTAGTATAATCGTAATGTAGTTCTAAATATTATTAATTATATTTGTGCACAGTTTTTAAAAGCAAACAATTTATATTAACTAATCAACTACATTTATGTTAAAGAGAATGCGATCTTTCTTAGTGCTAGTAATGTTATTTATTACCGTCACGATGAGCGCGCAGGTTACAACAGCCACGATGAGTGGTAAAGTGACCGCACAAGATGAACCAATCATTGGAGCAACAATCGTTGCGGTTCACGAACCATCAGGCACTCGTTATGGTACAGTGACTAACGTCAGTGGTCAATTTAATCTGCAGGGTATGCGTACCGGCGGCCCTTACAAAGTAGAAATTTCTTATGTTGGTTATCAAACAGCAATTTACAAGGGAATTAACCTTTCATTGGGAGAGAATTATGTTTTAAATGTTTCTTTAAAAGAAAGCTCTGAATTGTTAGATGAAATCGTAGTGACGGCTTCAAAAAACAGCAATATGAAGAGTGACCGTGCAGGCGCTATTACTAATATTGGAGAAGAGCAGATGGCTATGATCCCTACTGTTGGACGTAGTATGAATGATATTATGCGTTTAACTCCGCAAGGAGCTAATACAGGTAATGGTTTTGCCGTAGGTGGTGGTAATTACCGTCAGTCTTCTGTAACTGTCGACGGTGCTGCTTTCAGTAATTCATTTGGTATCGGTTCTAACTTGCCGGGCGGAGGTTCACCTATTTCTTTGGATGCATTGGAGCAAATAGCAGTATCTGTAACTCCGTTTGATGTTCGCCAAAGTGGATTCATTGGTGGAGCAATTAATGCTGTAACTAAAAGTGGTACAAATGATTTTTATGCAACGGCTTATACTTATTTAAATAATGAGAATTTGAATGGTGATAAGGTAGGTGATTTAGAGTTAATACGTGAGAAATCTCAAAAATACCTCTATGGTGCTAGTTTTGGAGGTGCAATCATAAAAAATAAGTTGTTCTTCTTTGTAAACGGTGAGTATGAAGATAATGTAACAGCTGGTCCTAAGAGCAGAGCTCGTTTAAGCGACAGTGATGATTGGGGATCTAATACAGCCAATGTGAATCGTCCTACAGTGGGAAAGATGGATGAGATTCGCAACTATTTTATAGACAAGTATGACTATGATCCGGGACGTTATCAGGGGTATTCTATCAAAACTCCGGCCTATAAAATTATGGCACGTTTGGACTGGAATATTAATGATAATAATAAATTGAATTTCCGTTTTACACGTGCTCATTCAAAAGACAATAGCGGTCCAACTTCTTCTGTATCTCCTTTCTATGCAACGGATATTTATGATGGTGGAGCAGCTGCTTCCAAAGGTTCTGGTAATGTAAATCATAATGCTGCTATGTATTTTGAAAATTCTCGTTATTTCAAAGAATACAATTTTACATCATATGCTTCAGAGTGGAACTCTAAATGGTTGGATGGTAGTTTGAATAATGTAACACGTGTTACTTATTCTTTCCAGGATGAGCCAAGAAGTTATGAGGGAGCGGCTGATTTTCCAACAATTGATATTTTGGAAGATGGTGCGGTATATGCACGTATCGGTCCTGATGTCTTTTCTCCGGGGAACTTAGCCCAAGCCAGAACATTTGTTCTTACAGATGAGTTGTCTTATACAGCAGGTATCCATAATTTATTGGCAGGTTTCCAGTTTGAATATAATAAAGCTACTAATGGTTTCCAGCAAGCAGGTAATGGATACTATGTGTATAATTCATGGGACAGCTTCGTAAATAATGAATATCCTAAGGCTTTTGCTATCACACACTCTAATGCAGCAGACTATAGCCAATTTAAGGCTGAAATGAAAACATTGCAATATTCATTGTATTTGCAAGATCAGATGAATATAAGTGAGAACTTTAAGTTGACTGCTGGTATTCGTTTTGAGATGCCTAAGTATCCTTCTTTGAAGAATAACTATAATGAAGATTTTGCAAGATGTGATTTTGGCGGAGTAAGCTATTCTACTGATCAAGTACCTTCTGCTAAGATTTCTGTGTCTCCACGTGTAGGATTCAACTGGGACATTACTGGTGAACGTAAATATGTTCTTCGTGGAGGTACTGGGCTTTATGTAGGTCGTTTACCATTTGTATGGTTAGTATCTGCAGTTGGTAATTCTAATGTTGGTCAGAATCAATATTATTATACTAAGGTAGCTGATGCAGCTTTGAAACCTCATTTTCAACCATCTGTATCAGGAGTTCTGAATGAGTTGTATCCGAATGGCAGAACTGTTGATATTAAATCTCCAAAGGATCCTACGATTATTGATAAGGATTTGAAGATGCCGTCTACATGGAAAACTTCATTAGCTTTTGATGCTAAACTTCCGGGAGATATTGACTTCTCGATAGAAGGTATCTTTAATAAAGATATCAATCCTGCCGTTATTTCTAATAAAGCTATTAAACCTTCAGAAACTACAATCACTTTTAATCCAAATGATACACGTGATTCATATGGCAAATACTCTGACGCTTCATGGACGAATAATAGGAATAATCAGAATGTATTCTATATAGAAAATGGTGGTCATAAAGCCTATTATTATTCTATTACAGCTCAATTGGCGAAATCTTTTGATTTTGGTTTGTATTTGTCTGCTGCATATACACATTCGAAGGCTAAGGCATATAGTGATGGCATTGGCGATCAGGTAACTTCTGCATATAGGACAAACACTTATTCTGTGGGTGGTATTAATGAACATGAAACAGGTTATGGTACTTATGTTTCTCCTCATCGTGTTGTGGCTTCAGCTGGTTATCGTTTAGAGTATGCTAAGAGATTTGCTTCTTCATTATCATTCATTTATGAGGGAATGAATATGGGATATGCTGGTGGCTATGGTTATGCTCGTTATTCTTATACATTTGCCGGTAATATTGTAGGTGATGGTGGAGCCAACAACTTATTATATATTCCTGCTTCAAGAGAGGAGCTAAATAGTTGGACTTTTGCAGAAAAAACATATAATAGTGTAAATAGAACATATGATGATTATAAATTAGATGGTCAGATTTATACTGCAGATCAGCAGAAAGATGACTTTTGGGCATATATCAATCAGGATAGTTATTTGAAGAAGCACAAAGGTGAATATGTAGATCGTGGTGGAGTTGTTATGCCTTGGCATCATCAGTTGGATTTGAAATTTATGCAAGATTTCTATTTGAAAGTGGGTGGTAAGCGTCACACTCTTCAATTTGGTGTTGATATTAAGAATTTCTTGAATTTATTAAATTCAGATTGGGGGTTGTATAAGACTGTAAATAATACTAATCTTTTAGCTTACGATAATGGTAATAATGGGTCTAACGGCATTGAAAGTAAAGGTTATACATTCCAGAAGAGTAGCGGGAAAAGATTGACTGAAACGTATACAAAGTATAAAGATTTTAGATCTACTTACTCTGTTCAGTTTAGTCTTCGTTATATATTCCATTAATTCGATAAAATCTCAAAATAATGAAAGGTTGTCTCGTTTGTTCGGGACAGCCTTTTTTATTATCAGTAAGATTTTGATATAAACGGAATATCTTTAAGGATATGATTATTAGCTTATCATCCTCTTACTCTTTTATAACTTCACCCTCATCACCACCGGATTATGATCGCTATAAGTAAGATCCGGCGAGAAGTAATCCGTACTATTCAGTTCCGGTGAATGGAGAATATAGTCGATTCTTAACAGATGCTTGAAGAACTTGAAAGTATACATATACCCATGACCACTCGTCTGAAAACCATCCTGCAACTTATCACCTTTTACAGTGTGATAAACATACGAAGACGGCAGAGAGTTAAAGTCACCGCAGATGATAGTAGGATAGGGAGAGGCAGCTATCAGTTGCTTTAGAGTATTAGCTTGTACGGCACGTTTCCGGAAATTCTCATGTAATCCGTCAATCAATCCCAAAGCAGCACGTTCCACCCTTTGAGAATCATCCGTGCGGAGTCCCTTTTCCAGTTTGCGCTTGTTCTGGCTCACTTCCGTTGTTTGGAGATGATTGTTGAACAGGCGGATGATACGGCCATTAATCTCAATATCACACCAGAGACTGCAATTTTTCGAATCAGGATAGACGATAAGATTCTCCTCCTTGATGGGGTAACGGCTGAAAACAGCCAGCTGCAACAAATGTTTTCCCTCGGGAGAAATAGGGATATAATAATACGGCCAATCAGAAAGAACCGCAGCTATACTGTCTACACCAAACTCATCATTAATGCCAAACTCCTGAAAACAGAGAATATCTGCTTGCAGATTTCTCATGTAAGAGGCTATCTCTTTGCATGAATAACCGGTATGCTCATGATTAAAAGCGTCAACGTTGTAAGTAGCAACAGTTAGAATACCAGGAGTATACGCGTTCATTTTGACCATTGGAGCCGAAGCCGGGCTGAAAAAAGAAGATTGAATCACACAACTAATATAGCTCCAGTTACTGAATATAGCAATCAGAGGGATGAAAACCCAACACCGCCAACGGATCGTCCAGTAGATGACAGAAGCAAGGTTAGCCAACAAAAGTATCGGTAAAATCAAACCGATGAAAGGCATAAATTTGAAACTATCCGGTGCGGCATTACCTACGAAGGCGCCCGCAATGGTAACTCCTGCCAAAATACTGGTCAGCACGATGGATATGTAATAAAACAGTCTGTAAAAGGCTTTCATCTAATCTAAGTTATTGGGTGATTATATCACTATTAAAGCGTTTTCTATACAATATGTACTCTATAATATGTGCCCTTTTACGGAGGCGACAACCATTTATGAATCATAGCTTTCAGCTTATCATCCGCTATCGGTTTAGCTATAAAATCATTGCATCCGGCCTCTTTTGCCGCTTTCCGGTCCTGCTCATAGGCAAAGGCACTTTGAGCAATGATAGGAACAGTGGCAGACAGCTCCCGAATGATTTTCGTTGCCTCCAATCCATCCAAATTCGGCATTTTAATATCCATCAGGATAAGATCGGGTTTCACCTCATCGAACATCGTGACAACCTCCATTCCGTCATGCGCACGAATAATCCGGTGCTCCTTACCTAAGATAGCCTCCAATAAATCAAAGTTACTGTCCGTATCTTCGGCAACCAAAATACAAGCATGCCGTGTATTTACAGCACTGCTCATACCTCCGCTTGTCTCATCACCATTCTTTTTCTCCGAATCTACACTCACGGATTCTGCAACCGTATACGGCAAAGTAAATGTAAACGTCGTTCCCTTACCAAATTCGGAGCTGACGGAAATCTTGCCCCCGAGACGTTCAACGATAGACTTACAGATAGATAATCCCAACCCAGTGCCCTGTGCATGGTTGTTCAGCTTGGCAAAACGTTCGAACACACGACCCACTTTCTCCGGCTCAATTCCTGTTCCGGTATCCGTTACGTGGAAAACAATTTGGTTATCCACCAGCTTATAACCATAACTGATACTTCCTTCTTTCGTAAACTTAACAGCATTCCCAATCAGATTCGAAATCACCTGGAATACCCGATTCTTGTCCGTTTCAATCATCAGACTCTCGTCCGAAGGCTCATAGACAAGGCTTACTCCCTGCGGAGTACGGAATATATGAGCATCGTACACTTCCCGGCAGAGATTATGTAGACTGGCAGGTCCGAAAGAAAACTCAATAGTTCCCGATTCAATCTTCGAGAGATCGAGAATCTCGTTGATAAGTTGCAAAAGACGCTCGTTGTTTGCGTTTACGATGTTGTAGTACGTCTTTCGTTCTTCCGCATCATCACTTTCGGCAATGAGATGCGAGAACCCCACAATAGCATTCAGCGGAGTACGTATCTCATGACTCATATTGGCAAGGAAAGCTGATTTCAAACTATCAGACATTTCCGCTTTTTCCTTCGAAGACAGTAGCTCCCTCTTCATCATTTCCAGTTCCGTGACATCCCATTCGATGCTGACGATGATAGGCGAAGACAGTTCGTCTCCATCCACCCGGATTTTCCGCTTGTCAAGGATAATCAGGTTTCCGTTCCGGTCCTTTCCTTCCACCGTCCAGTGCATACCTTTTCCGCTGGTGGCCACTTGAATATCCTCCTGTCTCTTCTTCTCGGCCACGGTAGGCGGATAGAAATCGAAGTCATTCTTACCGACAGGATCGTTCTTGTAAAGATCGCGGTTATAAGCCTCCTGATTTCGATAAATGTACCGGAAATCATTGTTGATCTCCTTCACAACAATCCCCGCGGGGAGATTATTGATTGTCGTATCCATGATTTGATTGAGCCGTTTGATTTGGGCTTCGTATCGAATCCTCTCGGAAATATCATGAGCAAACGACCAGTAACTTTCTTCTCCGGAGTCATTGGTGACGTTGTACATCGTACCTTCGTAAGCCAATATATCTCTATTGATTTTCGATGGATGATGAGCCACAAAGTTGCTGCTGCCACCGTGTATGACATCTTTACAACGTTCGTCCCAAGCCTCTTGCGTAGGTATATCTGCGGCAACATTGTAAATCTTTAATTGACTGATGTCTTCGTTTTCTGAAATACCATGATTGTACAGGAAACGACGGTTAGCGAAGATAATCGTGCCATCGGGTCTGGCGGCAAAGATACTTTCTTTGGCATTGTTGATGGCATGAGTCAGTGTGTTGATGTCATTTCTGCGATGCTGTATATCCGTGATGTTCTGAATATACCCTTCGATGTTGAAACTACCGTCGGGGCGCTCTTCACGCAAATAAGTCTGGATACGCATATAGAAGATTTCTCCGTTCAGGCGAACGCGATAACTGATGCTCTCCATGTTGAGCTCTTTCTCGTTCACGTGGCACCATTCAATAAAACTCTGACGATCTTCTTCTACAATCAATTCCACATATTTCTCAATGGCAAGGTTCTGCACACTTTCCTCACACAAAACGCCTGTATAACCCAAATAATGGAAAATATTCTGATTTGTATTGTATGCCCATTGTCCTATCTGGGCAATCTTCTGGATAGCCCTTAGAGTAAGATTCGCCTGCTCCAACCGACGCTTTACGTTACTTCTCTGCGTGATGTCACGATATTGGCAAAGCACCATGCCGTCATACGGAAACATGAGGCATTTGAAGTAGAAAATTTCGTCTTTCAGCACCAACTTGAAGTTCTTGCTGATGCTTCGTTGCTCTTCGAGCACAGTCTGAAAGATGGGCATCACCCTCTCTTTTGTATATTCCGGTAAAAGCTCAAATATATTTTTTCCTAAAAGAATGTTTTCTTGCAGGAACCACAGATCACAATGAGGTTCAATGTCTACGCAGACGCCATGCCTGTCAACCAATAGCATTGTGTCTGCTGTCAGTTTCAGTATTCTTTGTGCGTTATTCGCATCATGTAATATTCTGTCCATGTCTGTTTTTTATTAGATGATAGAGACTTATGTCTTATAATTAAGGATAACAAAAGATAATAGCGTTTGTTCTTACTTTTCAGCGCGCTTTGCCTTTTCCCAAGCTCCGCTTCCTTTTTTCTTCTTGAGATAGCGGATGCCTTTCAGCACATTGACATTCATAAATAAAAAGTAGTAGGGGATAAAGAGCAACTTGTTTTTTATCTGTTTCGTAGACAGGTAATATCCCCAATATCCCAATCCGTAAAAAAGAACCTGCATGGCAAGCAGCACTCCGTAAAATATCGTGGAACCACCCAACAGCAGAATCGCAATATTCAGCGGGAAGAGAGCAAACAACAGGAACGGAGTAATAGACCACCGCAATACCCGGTGAGACGTATATTGAAAGCTAAGTATCCCGTAACGGAAAGGATTCAGCAACGGACGAAGCCGCCAGATAGACTGCAATCCTCCCGCAGCGATGCGCACTTTTCGTTTTTCTTCTTCGCGCATATCTGCCGAACCACTTTCGATGGCATAAGCATTCGTACAATAAGCGATGGTGTAACCTTTCATTGTGATCCGGAGTGAAAGAATAAAATCGTCGAGCAACGTATCCGGCTCCATCGCTTCGAACAGCTCGTTACGCACGGCAAACAGTTCGCCTGCTGCTCCTACGGCAGAGTAGAGCCGTGCATCAAGTGCTTTCAGGGTAGATTCGTATTTCCAGTAAATACCTTCACCACCGGCAGCCGCCCCGTCTTTTGTCTGCACGGCAATCCGTTTTTCACCAGCCACGCAGCCCACTTTCGGATCCTGGAAAGCAAGCACGATTTCCCGTATTGCCTCCCGGTTCACCATCGTGTTGGCATCCGTAAAAACAACGAGTGGAGTATCCACCAACGTCATTCCACGTGTCATTGCAGCCGTCTTACCTTGCCGGAGCGGTTGGAAATGTACGGTCGCTTTCCCCTGCCAACGCGTCTGCAATCGTTCGTTCGTACCGTCATCGCTTCCGTCCGTCACCCATACGATGTGCAGCTTGTCCGCAGGATAATCCAGCTCAAGACTGTTTTCCATCTTCTCGTCCACTACATCTTCTTCGTTGAATGCCGTAATGAAGAGGGTAACTTCCGGCAGGTCTGCGTCCGATGCCGGCAACGAACGCTTCACAGGCTTCACGAAAAGCTCTTTCAACTTGACAAGAATATAAAGCACAATTCCGTAGCCCAAATAGGTGTAGAACACAACGAACAGGGCAAGCCAGAAAATAATTTCAAGACAAAGGGTAATGGTTTCGTTCATAGCTATATTTGTTTATTTTTCTTGTATCGTTTTACATTCAGCTCTTATTAGCCTCTTATTTCATTTTATTCAGCTCGTTTCTTCAACTCCGTCTTTTTATCCGAATCTTTCAGCATATTCACAAAGTAGTTTGCGTCCGCTTTGGCAGAAGCATTTGTCGGATTCGCTTCATATCGTTTCACGAAATTCTCGGCGTGTTCCGCCAGGTATTTCCGGCAGTCGATATTTAGCATGATACCGTTTTCGTAGTTTGCATAAGATAAACCGGTTACTTCATCATTGGATGATATATGTTTGATATCTTCCTTCTTGACACCGGATAAATTGACTGTTACAGAGGGATGATAGAAATACTCCTGTCCGGGTAAATGAACCGTCAGTTTGATAGTTTGCTCATCCTCATAGTTCACCTCCGTTGTACCATGTACCTGATAGTAATTATATTCATAATATTCCTCCTGACTGGTGAACCACATTGAGTCGTCACCATCCTTTCCGTAGGTGTCGTTGAGCCATTCAAAGAGATCTATCCATCCGGTATCTGTGCTATGAACACCGATAGAGATGGCTGTCCGTTCTTTTTTATCATACCTAAGTTCTTCAAGAATGACAGGTTTTATCACATCCATGGTTGTCAGTCCGCTACCAGAGGGTGGTTCGTAGAAAACTCTTTCGATTAACACCTTTTCAAGATCTCCTTTCACTTTGAATGGGAGTAGTTTTTTAGCTCCCGCTTGTGCTGTAAGAGTTCTGATGATAGGATATTTATCCGCGGCTTCCACATAAGTTTTATTTCCGTTAGGTTCTGCCAGCATTTTGCATCCTCGTCCTTTCAAGCGATTAAGGATAATGTCCTGTGCTATTTTGTAATGTGATAAAATGTCTTCCGGGTCATATACATCTGTCGCCATTACATCATGAAAAGCAATACCTACGCCAAAGTTCAGCATTTCTTTGACATTTCCCCACACCAGCCCTTTTTGTCCGTTAAAACCATAGTTTTTTTTATTTATAGTTGTCGTTTTATCCATCCATGATTCTTCAGGAGAAAGAGTTGTGCCAAATGAGAATCGGACTTCATTACCTGCCCCATCTGTGCTTCCCAGAGTTTTTCCAAGGTAGTAGTAATCAGAAGGGAGTTCATTCCTTTGCAGATGAGCTAGATCATAGAATGACTTTTTGGATAATGGCTTTCCATGAATGGCCGCCCAAGTATAGCAGAAAGCAGCATGCTTACAGTCATCTTGTGTGAGCATAAATAACCACGATTTATTATATTTAAGTGGTGGAATTACAGCTGTTGGCTGAATTGGCAGCTGCACTCCTTCTTTTACTTGAATTGTAATCTCGGCTGTATGATCGATAGGTTCATTTATAAATGGATAGAAAAATTCCGGATCGCTGATGACCTCTTTTTCTGCAAGCTCGTCATCATAAAGATTCTTCTCCTTTATGCAACCTATGTTTATTGTGCACAATATGAAAACGATAATTTTATTAATAGTCTTTACGCTCCGCATACCTTTACTTCTTTTTTACAAGATTACTCTCCTCATCCTTATATTCCTTCTTCTTGGTAAAAAGTCCTCCGATTCCTTTCAATCTGCTGACGACACGCACCTTGAAACTATTGAACAAAGTTCCGTCGGCTCCCACCGTCCCGTACCCCGTCACGGCACGCGCACGTCTTTTCCGTACAAATGCAATCTTTCCAAATTGCTTGAGCTGCAAAGCCAGATACCCGTCTTCGCCGCGGATAATATCCGTGCGAATTCCCGTTTTCCTCGCATACTCCGTCCGGTAAGCAAATACCAGTCCGCGCACACTAAGCTCCGGACGCTTGAAAGACTGCAACCATAAATGCAAGTCGCGTGCAGCCTCATAGATTTTCAGCCCCATCCAAGAATGATCCTTGTCAGGAATATAACTCCAAAGCGAGCTGACAGCCACTACACCCGGCTTTTCGAGCGCATCCACCATCGTTTCCACATACTTTGCCGGATACATCGTGTCAGAATCAATGTTGATATGATATTTTCCACGGGCATGGTTCAGTCCGCAGAGACGGGCAAAACCACAACTATGTTGCGTTTCCGTGAAATAAGGCACACCGCAAGCCTCGTAAATCTCCGCTGTGCGATCCTTCGATTCGTTGTCCACACCAATGATTTCTACAGGATATTTACATTGCATCTCGCTCAACGACCAGAGACAGGCGAGCAGATGTTTTTCCTCATTGTATCCGATGAGCGATACAGTGACAAGCGGTTCGTTACTCTGCAATCCGGCCAGATTGCGGCGTACTTCCTCGATAACGGCTTGCGGAGCTTCCGCAAAAGGTTTCTCATATACCTGTAAATACTTAGAATACCATTCCATGAGCTATCAATTTATCAATTTTGCGGCTGTTGACTGTTGTTGGTCAGTTCCTCAAACAATCCTTTCCACTGTTTTACAATATTTTCCATTTGGAAGCGTTGGACATTCATACAAGCCTGTTTTCCCATATCCATACGTACCTTCTCATTCTCTATCAGATAAGCGATTTTTTCCGCCAACTCTTCTATGTTCCCGTTTTCAACCAACAAACCATCTTTTCCGTCGTCGATAATATCTTTCGGTCCGCACGGACAGTCGAAAGAAATAGGCGGCACACCACATGACATGGCCTCGGTAATCACCATTCCGAACCCCTCGAAACGCGAGGAGAGGACGAAAATCGAACTTTCGCAATACTTATCTACAATATTAGACACCGTGTGCTCCAGTATACATGAGTCCGTCATACCCAGTTCGTCAATTCTTTGCTGGAAAGAATCTCTTAACGAACCATCCCCGTAAATGCGTAATTTCCACGTCGGGTATTTTTTAGCAATTATATTCCAGGCTTCTATCAATAAATCAAACCCCTTTTGAGGAGCATACCTCCCCACAGCGATCACTTGATGCGAAGTACATTCCGAAAAACGCTCTGTCTGCGTAATAATAGGATTCGGGATGACACGGATATTATTCAGTTCAGGCCAGAAAGCAGCCTCCTCATGCGTGAGAACCACAAATTGATCCAACTTTCTTAAATTCCCTTGCAGTTCATTATCCCACCTCTTCTGCATCATATTGCCAAAGAACCCTCCTTTGCCTACCCCATAGGAATAGCGTGTGACATGAAACTCACCCACCTTTTTGCTCCCATCCGCGATGGAATGAATAAACTTCACCTCCCGGCGTATCGTTGAAAGCGTGATATCCGGCCGTATTTCCATCAATAGACGCGTGAAACGCTTGCGGAATTTATGATAACGGAAAGGATATTTCAGCAATTTGCCAATCGTCGACTGATTGAACGGCCAGTCGAACGCTACATCCAGGTCTATATGCTTCACCTTTGGCGAAAGAGCAAAATGAATTTGCCTGTCCCGTTGTTCCGACGTGATGATATACACCTCATACCCCTCACAATGTTCGGCCAGATAGTTAGCCTTAAAAGTGACGATACGCTCCAAACCACCGGGAGCATAAAGCGAAGGTAAGTAGTATGCGATTTTCATGATCGGGCGTTTTAGGTTGTTTTTACCGGGGGAACCAGACTTTCGAACAACTGTTTCCATTGCTCGGCAATATTTTCTATCTTAAACCGTTGCACATCCACGCGTGCCTGTCGTCCCATTTCCTTGCGGGTTTCTTCGTTTTCAATCAGATAGCAGATCTTCTCCGCCAATTCTTCTATATTCCCATCTTCCACCAGCAACCCGTCCTTTCCGTCGTCGATGATGTCGCGCGGACCGCACGGACAGGTGAACGATACCGGCGGCACACCACAGGCCATTGCTTCAATAATCACCATTCCGAACCCCTCAAAGCGGGAGGAAAGCACGAAAACAGAACTTTCGCAATATTTTTCAACAATATTCGGCACGGTAGGTTCGAGAATACAACTGGAAGTGATTCCCAAAGAATCAATCAACTGTTGAAGTTCCGCCCGCATACCATCTCCGTAAATACGCAACACCCAGTCCGGATGCTTCCGGGCAACAAGTTGCCAGGCAGGGATTAAACGGTCGAATCCTTTCTGCGGCACATAACGTCCCGCGGCTATCACCTGTTTGCGGTTACCGTCGGACACTTGTTCGGGGAAGAAAGGAAGAGGATTGTAGATCACCTCCACATTATCCAATTCAGTCCATTCACGGGCATCCTCATGGCTCAATACGATAAAACGCTTCAGCTGGCGAAGTTGCCGGATGAGTTGGATTCTCCAGAATTTTCTGACGATAGCGCGTATGAAAGAGGGCAGACGACTGTTGCTGAAATCCCTGTAATTAGACTTATTGAAATGTATCTCACCCAGTTTGGCACTGCCGTCCGTCAACTTATTGATAAAGTTGATGTCACGCCGTAACAGAGAGATAGTGATATCCGGTTTGATCCGGCACAGGTGTTCATTCAGTTTGTTTCTGAACAACTTCTGTTTCGCCATATATTGAGGAATCTTCTTATAAAGAGGTAAATTATTCAGATGCGAATAATTAATATCCATTTGGTGTACCGTGATAGATGGATGCAACTCATAATAAGGCTTCCGTCCTTCACCGTCTGTCAGGAATATATGTATTTCATAACCGAACACTTCGGCAAAGTAGTTTGCTTTCAGTGTCAGTACCCGTTCCATGCCACTGGGGTAATCGAGCGAAGGGATGCAGTAGGCTATTTTCATGTTTATCTGAATATTGTTTGTTATTAATTGTGTTTTTGCTTATTTATCTTTGGTCTTTATGGCGTCGATCACTTTCTGCATTTGCGTCTTCCACGATAGCGGGCAGACCGATTCGCGTATCTCGGCAGGCGTCATTTTCAGGGTCTTCCGGAAGTCGATCAGTCCTTGAATATCCACCGGAGATTCGTCGGGTTCCACCTTCCATACATACGGCATGTGGTCGAAGTCGTCGTCGGTTTCCGAGTAAGTGAACGCGAAGCCACGTGCGGCATACTCGCGGTTTTTCAACGTTTTGATATACGTAATTCCGCTGCGGTGGCGTCCCAGGCTGCCAATGGCAAAATCTGCTTTTTCGAACATCGCATCCAGTTCGTCGCCATGCAAAGGACCATGCAGAAGAACATACGGTTCGAGATGGTTGTCACGGACAACAGGCAAGATCCCCGCCCGTTCCCGTTCGCCGGACAGCGGGCCTACAATATGGAAATATACTTTATATTCCGGATTGCTGCGGTAATAATCTGCCAATCCGCGCACAAGGCGGTCGAAGCCGTGCCAGTAGTGCACTTCCGCCACTCCGATCAAGTGCAACTCTTTCGAAGTGTCATTCTGCTGCTGCTTCATCGGAATCGCTTCAAAATCAATTCCGTTGGAGATGCGTATGGTGTTTCCGCCAAATATTTCTTCCGCATTGGAGAAAGTGACAATACCGTCCAGAGCCTTTGCCAGCTTGTGACGGAAACAGCGGTCGATGGCCAAATGAAATTTCATGGAACGGGTGACGTACTCCTGATCGTAAGGATAAGTAGGAATTTCCATCACCACTTTTGCGCCTATACGTTTCAACGACTTCACCAGCCGGAGCGTGAACGGACTGGCATTGTGAAAAGAGCGCATATATACAAAGTCGATTCCTTCGTGGCGTGCATAGTCGACAATAGGAGAGTAGTAGACACGTTTCCAAATCTTTGCGGCAAAGCCAGTGCCGAAATCGGCGATCACTTCGTCATCCACCATCCAACGCCGTTCGCCATAAGAGGTCACATCATAATGACACAAGCGAACATCCACTCCACAATCTTTGAGGGCTTTCACCTGATAACGTATCTTCTTACTAATTCCGTTGGCCTCATTGAAGCCATGAAATATAAGGAAAAGAGCTTTCATTCTTTTTTTTCAGTATTCAATAATTGCTTATTCTGTTTTTTTCTTCCTCAAACGATTTGGGCGATGATTTGTTTCCGGTATTCTTCTCCGGCATCCGCCACTTCGCTGCCAATAGCAGTTTCGTTGACATATTTTCGTTCCAGTTTCACTTTTTTATGGGCTCCCATCCGCCACCATTCATACTCTACGTCCACATGACCAACGTCGATGGCCTGATAACCGGCTTTAAACAAATCGTAGGCCAACACAGTGGCTGCGGGACCGAGGGCAATAAGAAACAATGCTTCTTTTTCTACTTTGCAGGCCTCCCGCTTGATGTCTTCCAGGCGTTCGAATGCATCTCTGGGCGGACAAAGAATACGCCGGATGCTCCGGGCATTGTCGAAAAGATCGTTGCCCACTCCAAGCCGGCTTTTCTCCCCTTCGATGAAGACGATGTCCCGGTTGTCCCAAATGCCCTTCATGTCGTGAAACCATCGGGCGGAATCTTCCTTGCGGGCAAAATCCATATACGGACGGGTGACGAATGTATTGTAATATTTTCGTCCCGCTATTAGCAGACGGTCCCACCACGAACCGTACAGATAAAAATGAGTCCTCCAGAACCGGCGGCTTTTGCGATTGTAGCGATACAAATCGCGGAATGCGTCGGAGATGCAGACAATATGTCCTTCTTCGTGACTTTGCAGCACTTCGGTCAGTCTTTTAGCCAATAACGGATCACCTTTCTGGAAACGGATTTCCTTTTCCGGACTGGTGAGCAACACTTCACCGTCGCCAAAACGACTGACAGAGCAACGGTCGTCGATGATTTTACGTATCGTTTCGTCGATGGATGCTACTTGCGGTGTGATTTTTCTCTTTTTTCGCAAGACGATGTACCAGAAATTGTACCATTCCACAGTGCTACCATAACTTATTTTATAACGTAGCGTTATAAAAATGTCGCGTATATTCATAGCTATAGACTTTTTTTTCTTAACGACCGCACTTTACCGATCATGTCATATTCATGCGTCATCTGTATATAAATGCCAAAGATAATAAAACTAACGATACCTTTAGCAATAATTGTCACAAAAATGTTCATCCCTTCCAGCGCATACTGCATTGGAATGAGGGCTAATGCTATCAAAATGCTAATCACCAACGGAGAAATAAGCTGACGGATGAACGGCCAGGCACTTTGCCGGAAGGTCACCCGGTACATCTGCCAATAACACTGTATGAAGTTGATGGTGAACGTCACCACAATGCAACTGGCCACTGCCGTCAGCGTTCCGAAATGGAAGATGCCGAGCAAGATACCTGCCACGTTGAGCACCGATGAAAACAAACCGCATACGAACAGGCTTCGCGTGTCGCCTGCTGCCTGGAAGATGGATCCGGAAGATGAGAGGATAATCTGTATACCGACAGAGAGTGTCAGGATTCGGAAAACGGGTACGGATGGCAGCCATTGGCTACCGAAAATAATCAATGTTATTTCTTCCGCTGTGAAGAATAGGAGCACGCTAATTGGCAAGCCGATGAAAGCCAGAAACCTGATGATGCGTTCGTAAGAGGTTGCTAATTTCCCTTTGTCGTTTTGTAAGTCACTGAAAATAGGGTGCATTACCGGTGTGATGACTTGAGTTATATTTTGTAAAGGAAGCATCATCAGACGGTATGATTTTTCGTAATATCCCAGATCGGACATGCCCATGTGTTTGCCAATCAGCAGTTTGTCCAGATTACGACTGAAGTAGCAGATGACATTGAATAAGAATTGATAGGCGGAATAGGAGAAAATCTTTCGAAGAGATTGCAGTCCCCATGTCATGCGCAAACGTTGTGGGTAGCGTCGAAATGAAATGATGTATATCAGTATGCTTGATAGGATTGGGTTAATAAGTAGGGCGTACAATCCTGCGCCGCTAAGAGCGGCGATGACAGCTCCGGTGCCACCCATTATTTGAATGAGGAAACTTCGGATAGCTATGAACTTGAATTCCTTGTTTTTATAGAATAGCGCTCCGGGTATAATGTTGGCCGATGCAAAGAATAGATTGACGGATAGTAGTTGGCAAAGTGTACGCAGGATGGGGCTGTCGTAATAGATGGAGATGGGCCATGAGGCTATAAAAAAAAGAAGAGCAATGGCTATTCCTGTCCAAAATGTGAATGAATAGATGTTTGCCAAGTCGTCTTCCGTGAGCGTTTTGTCTTGCACGACGGCGGGAGATATTCCCATATCGGTAAAAATGGCGAAAAAAGAAATGATGACTGTAGCTATTGCTACTGTTCCGAAGTCATTGGGTGAGAGTAATCGTGCTAAAATGCCGGCCACGACTAATGAAATTATGATGCCGATGTATTTGGCCATTGCTGTGTAGAATACTCCCGAAAAGAGTTGTTGTTTAATATTGTTTGTCACGTTGTTGTTTTATAGTTGATTTCACTGATATTGATACTTCGATAGATGATGGCGCGAGTGAGTCACCTTTTTTATTTCATTTTTTCAAAGTAATTTTCCCATTGTTTTATGATTGTTGGCAATTTTAGCGATTCTGCAATATCTAATGATACCTTCCCCATCTGATCCAGTTGTTCGGGCGTAAGCCTTGCAATGTCGGTCATGCATTTGGCCAGTTCCTCTATATTTTCATTCTGAAAAAATAGATGATTGTTTTTTTTATCCAACACTTCTTTGGTGAAAGGAAGATCGGAGCAGATAATGGGTAACCGATGGCTCATGGCTTCTGCCAATACGAGACCAAATCCTTCCCATCGGGAGCTCAATATATATACGCTGGCCGAAGCATAATGTTTTTGTATCTGCTTGGTAAAAGGAGATATGGTGATTCTGTTTTCTAGCTTATGACTGGCTATTTGCTTTTTCAGCAAAGGTGCTTCCGGTCCTTCACCGACAATTTCCAGAGTCCATTCTTTATTGTTACGGGCGAAAAGGGCGAATGCTTCAATCAGTATGTCGAATCCTTTTGTGAGGTGTGACATTCGTCCCACCGACAGGAAACGTTTATATGCGGGTTTTGCTTCTCCTTCGGGTATCAGAGGCAGGGGATTGTATATGGATGTAGGGAAAAGGTGCAATTCTTGTTCAAATCGTTCACGGTCATAATTGGTTAAGACCACCATTCCATCCAGTTTAGGCATTTCATGTTGAAAGTGTTTTTTCTGATCGTATAGATAAAAGCCCGGATTATTGAAGAATGCGTCAAAAGAAGTATGCATCCAGCCTATTACCCGTTTCGCTTTGAGCTGGTGGCGGATGCTGGCCAGTTGGAGTGACAGGAATGCATGTACGCCGATTATAAAATCATAATCTTCGGTATTCAATGCTTTAATTAATTTTTTTCGTTGAGAGCTCGGAAATGAGCTGTATCCATACCACTGTGAAGTGAGAGGTATTTGTGGTATGATTCTTTTCTTGTATAGAAAGCTGTATGTTTTGCAAGGCAGGTATTCCCCGCAACTGATGGGAGGCAGATGTATATATCGGAAGTGGATGTTTGTTCCTTCTAGTCCAAATAAGCTTAGGTCTTCAGATTCCGGCTTGTCATGTGTTAATATCGTAACTTCGTAATTGACAGCAAGTGCATTGGCTATTACCGCCAATACTCGTTGTACTCCTCCAACGCTAAATATGGAGTCGCAATAAAAACAAATTTTCATCATTTCAGGCTCGTAGATTCATAAAGTTGTACATACATTTTTCCTATCTTTTTTATGCTCATATTTTCCATGGCATATTCATAGTTCACTTCTCCCTTTCCCCATGCGGCCAGCTGTCGGGCTTCTTCCAGTGCCCGTATGATGTCGGCCTTATTGTCCGGGCAAAAAGTCGGGTTTCCCGTATTGTTCAACAATTCGCCCATGTTGCCCGTATCGGGTCCTACGGCTACTTTGTGGAAGAGAAAAGCAAGGGGAATATTGGCTGAATTCAGTACATCTTTTCGCTGGATGAATATCGCGTCTGAAGCAGCCATATAGTAGGGCAAATCGCAGTTGTCTATCAGTTCGTCGTTGGCTCCTGCCTGTAGTCTGAACATACGGTTGAACAACGGCACGAGTATATAGTATCCAATTCGTGAAGCCCATCGCTTTAGGATATTCCTGCCATAGCTGTTGCGTCTCGAGAAAGGGTAGAGGCGCGGAGCCAGCAGCAGCTTGTGCTCCTCGTCCCAGGCGCGGAAAGCTCCGAGCACCATGCGTATTTCTTCACGGTTGCGGAATTTTCCGAAAGTCGTGACGATGAATGCATCTTGCGAGAGGTTGAGATACTGACGTGCACGCTCTACGCTGATATCTTCTTTATAGGTATACTGGTAAATGTGATGAGGGATGACAACATTCTGACTGTCAGGATACTTCGTGAGAAATTCATCCCGGCTAAACCGTCCCATGTGTACAACGATATCACTCTGCGATTCGATAATGTCATAGGCCCGGCTGATGATTCCGTTTGCGTAATGCGGACGGACATTGTGGCGTGTGTAGACAAAACGTGTTCCCCTCGAACGAAAAAAACTGATTCGCTCTTCCAGACGCCTGATGATATCAGGATCGTTGCATGTCCATCCCACCACTTCTTCCGGCCACTGGAAATGTATGATATCATAATGCTTATCCGATTCCCAAAACTCTTTTGTGGAACATCGCACGTCGATTCCAGCCATTCTGATAGCATCGCATAAGATAGGAACAAATAGATTGTCGGTTTCTCCGTTTTCTCTGAAAACGATCAGTGCTTTTATTGATGGGCTGTCTGTTTCGCTATCACTCATTTTTTAAGTTTTAAAGACTTTTATTACATTGCAAATGTAATAAAACTTATGATAAGTTTCTCCTTTTCTGTGTTTTAATTGCAGTTTAAGTTGCTATTTGAGGAAATCTGAAACAGGTCTAATGCTTTTATAAGCCGTTTTTCTTCTTGGGTATAAGGAATGTGGTGACTTTCGATATATTGCTTGAGAAAGATGCAAGCATGTATGAAAATGTCTGTCTTCATATAGCTGGTGAAATTTGTGTAGCGGTGGTAGGAGGCTTCACTGATGTTGATATGAACGCAGAGGTCTCCTATGACTAGCTGTGACGTTTTCAGGAGCTCTTTTATCAGCTTTATTCTGTTCTGATAATGCTCGCTTACTATTTTATTTTCTTCTATTTCTTCCAAAGTTTGGTTGCGTTTTGTATCCATATTGTTTGGGGTTATTAATAATATTTGGCAAAGGTCTGATAAAAAATATATAATCCAACTCTCATTTTTGCGATAGCTGGAATAAAATACATTTCGCACCTTTGCGCCCCGGAAGTATTAAATGTGGAATAATAAATGATAAATGAAAATGAAGAAAGATCAGTATTTCAATTTGGAGGTAAATTTGTTGAATGACGACAATATTGCCAGTATGATGTCGGAGATGAATGCCGCGGAAGCACTCGGAATTTACGTGATCTTGCTGTTGCATCTGCGCACTAAAGATGCTTATGAGGCGTCGTGCAAACCGGTTTTACTGAAGGCCATGGCCCGGCGGTATGATGTGGATGAAGTAGCGGTGGAGCGGGTGCTTCGCGAATTCGATCTCTTCGAACTGGATGAGGAACGACAGATGTTTCGTTCTTCTTACTTGGATAGGGTGATGAAAAGCTTGGAAGAGAAGCGGAAAATGGACATCGAAAACGGTAAAAAAGGAGGGCGTCCGAAAAAGGTGGCAAAAAGTGCTGAAACGCCCGTCAGTAAAGGGAGAAAACCCACTGAAAACCAGAAGAGGAGAGAAGAGGAGAGTAAAGAAGAGGAGAGTAAAGGAAGTGTTTCTGTTGTAAACAATAATAGGAGTGATATAGAAACACCGTCTCTTGTGAGCCGTTTGGCGGATGAAGGCAATCATGGTCCGTTACAACCCGTGTTGCCTTGGGAAAAGTTGGTGGACCAACTTTCTACTTTCCAGTCATATATGGAATTGGCCGGGCAGCATTCCGGTTTGGGAAAGCTTTTTGTAGACCATCAAAAACTTATTCTGGAAATCTTCAAAAAACATATCCGCCTTTATGACAAAGGAGCCGGACTGCTTTTCCCGGAGGACGTGAAACGGTATTTTTCAAATTATATCGCGGCCGGTTCCGTTACTTGCCGCACGTTGAGGGAAACCTTGCTGAAAGAGCTTGAGAATACGGTCGACAAGGATGTAAACCGCTTTGAAAGCGTCGTCGACGGGCGGCGAACGTATCTGGGACATCTTATTCCGGCTGATGCGCCGCCACGTCCCGATGCATCGGCGGTGTGGGATGATGTGAAGAAAAGATGGGCGCATTAATCCGGCAGATGACTGGCTTCGTCCGGCAGGTTGTTGATGTTCGTCTGGCAGGTAACGGAAGCTCGTCCGGCAGGTGGCAGACACTCGTCCGTCAGGTAAGTCCTCTGCGTGTGAATGATTATTTTAAACTATTTTTTAATTAGAAAAAAGGAAAAAATTATGAGAAATTTTGCCAACTATGATGTCGACATCCACGGTAAATCGAGTGGAGTGCTCAAGACGATTTGTAAAAAATGTCTTCCTACCCGCAAGAATAAGCGCGACCGTTCGCTACGTGTCAACGTCGACACGGGCCATTGTCACTGTTATCATTGTGGCGCTGATTTTTATGTTCCCGATGATGTGGAAGAGCGCAAGAATGCCGAACGTGCGGTAGCCCGCAAGCGTCGTGCGGCAGCCATTCCGCAGCATTTTCAGCGTCCGATGTTCGATGTTTCGAAAACCACGCTTTCCGAAGACACGGAGCGTTGGCTGGTGGAGACGCGTTGCATCCCGCAGTCCGTCATAGCTGCCCTACGCATCACCGAACAGGAAGAATTTATGCCGCAATCCGGCAAAAAGGAACGTTGCATCTGCTTCAACTATTTTGAAGGGGGGCAACTGATAAACACCAAATTTCGCGCTCTCCCGAAACTTTTCAAAATGGTGCAGGGTGCCGAACTGATTCCCTACAACATCGACTCCATTGTGGGGCAGACCTCCTGCATCATCCACGAGGGCGAACTGGATGCTGCTTCCTCCATCGCCGCCGGATTTCAAAGTGTCATCTCCGTGCCGGCCGGAGCCAATTCGAACCTCTCCTGGCTCGACCGTTTTATGGAGACGCACTTCGAGGACCTGAAAGAAATCATCATTGCCGTTGATGCCGATTCTGCCGGAATCCGGTTGCGCAATGAACTCATCAATCGGCTAGGGGCTGAACGCTGCCGGGTGGTGACTTACGGTCCGGAGTGTAAAGATGCCAACGAGCATCTCTGCAAATATGGTATCGCCAGTCTCCGTATCGCCATCGAACAGGCAGCAGAAGTTCCGCTCGAAGGTATCTTCACCGCTGCCGACTTGCATGACGATCTGCGGGCTCTTTTCGACAACGGCTTCGGTCCCGGAGCGGAAACGGGATGGGAGGAGATGGATAAGATCTGCACGTATGAACGTGGGCGAAGTGTCTACGTCACCGGAGTTCCCGGTGCAGGAAAATCCGAGTGGGTGGACGAATTGGTGTTGCGTCTCTGCCTGCGGCATCAATGGAAAATCGGGTTCTTTAGCCCGGAAAATACCCCTATCGTCTATCATCTCCGCAAACTGATTGAGAAACTCACCGGACACCGTTTTCAAAACGGCTGTGGCATGACGGAGGGACTCCTTGCGAACTCGGAAAATTTTCTGACTGAAAATGTCTCTCATATCTCTCTGAAAGGTAATGTTTCTCCGGATCGTGTACTGGCCAAGGCTCATGAACTCGTTGTCCGCCGTGGCTGCCGCATCATTGTCTTCGACCCGCTCAACCGTTTCGACCACAACCCGCAGCCGGGACAGACGGAAACGCAATATATTTCCAACCTGTTGAATAAATTCACAGAATTTGCCGTACAACATAATTGCCTGCTTGTGGTCGTAGTCCATCCTCGTAAAATGAACCGTAACCCTGTCACGGGCATTACCCCTCGTGTGGAAATGTATGACATCAACGGCTCTGCCGATTTCTATAACAAAGCGGATTACGGCATCATTGTGGAGCGCGATAAGGAGGTCGGCGTCACCCGCGTATATGTGGACAAGGTGAAATTCAAGCATCTCGGTGTCGGTGGAATGGTATCCTTCATCTACGATCCCGTAAGCGGACGATACCTGCCCTGTGAAGAATCTCATGACCCTTCTCTCTCCGTTGACCAGCGTGTCCGAAATACGATGTTCGACAACTCCTGCTGGTTACCGGAAAAAGAACTGTTTTAGGGTATTAGGTATCAAGTATTAAGTATTAGATGTTAAGTATTATGATGTTAAGCATTATGATGTTATCCGTTGTTGTGATGTGTTTACCACGGTTAATACTTGATACCTAATACCTAATACTTGATACTTTAATTAGGGTTCTTGTAGCACTTCGATGATGAGCCTTACTTGTGCGGGAGTGTAGTATCTGGCGCGTGGATTCATGCCGGTGGCCAGGAGCCGTTCTTTTAGTCCGGGTGCAGCTTCAATCCATTCGTTGAATCGGTCTACTGCGCTTTGTTGCAGGATATTGGGGAGGTATAACAAGGCAAGTTCGCCTTTCCCATAGGTGCGGTATTGGAATGTTTTTTCTTCTTCTTGTTCGGGGAGAATCTTGTTTTTTGTTTTCATTTATAGTAGTGCTTTTAGGTTGTTGTATTTGAAGTAAAGTTACTCATTTTTAGTGGAATAGGCAAATTTTGAGAGCAGATGTTCGGGCGTATTCATAAAAGAATTGATAATAATAGAATGCCAATTCTTGAAATTTATTGTATCTTTGTTTATGTTTCACGTTAAAAGCATAGAAAGAGGATGGAAGGAACATTCAGACGCTATCCGATAGGGATACAGAGTTTCGAGAGACTACGCAATGATAATTGTGTGTATATTGATAAGACAGAGTTGATTTATCGTTTGGCTAATTCGGCTAAGGCTTGTTTTCTTAGCCGTCCCCGACGCTTTGGAAAGAGTCTGTTAGTTTCCACTCTTGCAGCCTATTTCTCTGGTAAAAAAGACCTGTTTAAGGGTCTGATGATGGAACAGTTGGAGAAAGACTGGACGGTTTATCCCGTGTTGCATATTGATTTCAGTATCAGTAAGTATATGAATGCGGGGATGCTGCGCTCCGCTATCAACAATCGCTTGGTGGAATGGGAACGAATTTACGGATGCGACACGAGCGAAGACACTTTCAGTCTCCGTCTGAAAGGTATTATCAAACGTGCTTACGAGCAGAGCGGGCGTCAGGTTGTGTTACTTGTAGACGAATATGATTCTCCTATGTTGGATAGCAACAACAATGAGGAGTTGCAAGCTGAAATACGTGGCATCATGCGCGACTTTTTCAGTCCGTTGAAAGCGCAGGGAGAATATCTTCGTTTTCTTTTTCTAACCGGTATCAGTAAATTTAGTCAGATGAGCATCTTTAGTGAATTGAACAATCTTCAGAACATAAGTATGCAAGATGCTTATAGTGCCATTTGTGGTATAACGGAAAATGAATTGCGTACACAGTTGGAAGAAGATATAAGAAGGATGGCCGAGGCGAATGGTGAAACGTATGATGAAGCGTGTATGCATCTGAAGCAACAGTATGATGGGTATCATTTCAGTAAGAAATGTGAGGATGTGTACAATCCGTTTAGCTTGTTTAATGCATTTGCGCAGAAAAGTTATGAGAATTTCTGGTTCTCTACCGGCACTCCCACTTTCCTGATAGACATCTTGCAGCAAAGCGATTTCGATATTCGTCAACTGGATGGCGTTTCGGCGACTGCCGAGCAGTTTGATGCACCTACCAATGTCATTACAGACCCGCTTCCGGTACTTTACCAAAGCGGTTATCTCACTATCAAAGAGTATGACCGGGATTTTCAGATCTATACATTGGCTTATCCTAACAAAGAAGTTCGGAAAGGCTTTATCGAATCATTAATGCCGGCTTATGTGCATTTGCCTGCTCGCGAGAATACATTTTATGTAGTATCGTTTATCAAAGACTTACGGGTCGGCAATCTGGATCAATGTATGGAGCGGATCAAATCATTTTTCGCCTCTATCCCCAATGATATGAATAATAAGGAGGAGAAACACTATCAGACCATCTTCTACCTCCTGTTCCGGCTGATGGGGCAATATGTGGATGCAGAAGTAAAGAGCGCTGTTGGCAGGGCTGATGTTGTGATAAAGATGCAGGAGGCTATCTATGTATTCGAATTCAAAGTAGACGGTACTCCTGAAGAAGCGTTGGCGCAGATCAATAGCAAGCAGTATGCGATTCCTTATCAGGCAGATCATCGGAAAGTCGTTAAAGTGGGAGTTAATTTCGACAGTAGTACGCGAACTATTGGAGAATGGGTCATTGGAAACTAGGGAATGATCTTACATATTCCTACATATTTCCACATATTCCGGTATAATTTGTATAATTCGGTGTAATCCGTTTTAATCCGGCATAATCCGGTGTAGTCCGGTGCAATCCGGCAAGTCGTCAACGTGTTGTCGTATCTTTGTTTCATCAACAGAAAGGGAGAATGTACTTCTTTTCGTAGAAACAAGTTATATTATGGCAACAGTTACAGTTGTGCGCTACAAGCGCAGAAAACGGCTCGGTGATGATAAATCACCGATGATGTACCTTCTCAAGCCCAAGGCTGGGGAGTCGAAAATCTATTCAATCGATTCACTGGCACAGGAAATCGAGTCTATCGGGTCGCTTTCGGTGGAAGACGTGTCGCATGTGATGAAATCCTTTGTCCGTGCGATGAAAAAAGTGCTTGTGGCAGGGAATAAGGTGAAAGTGGATGGACTGGGTATTTTTTATACCACGCTGACCTGTCCGGGTGTGGAACAGGAAAAGGATTGTACGGTGAAAAATATCACTCGCATCAATCTCCGTTTCAAAGTCGACAACTCATTGCGTCTTGCCAATGACAGCACGGCAACTACTCGTGGCGGGGATAATAACATGATGTTTGAATTGTATACGGAGAAGAAGTCCGTTGCCGGAGGAAACGGCGGTGACGGCTCCGATGATGATGGTAAAGGCGATGGGGGAGAACCCGGTGGTGGTAGCGGTGGAGGAGAAGCTCCGGATCCGGCAGCATAAACCGCTTTGATTGACTCTGTTCTCAATTTATTAATTTATCATCTCAATCTATTAAAATGTTAGATAAAATTATCGAAATCATCATGACGATTCTGCCTTTTCTGGGCAGTAGCCGCAAGAAGCGCCAGATTATGGCGCAAGAAGTGAAAGAGTTCAGCGAACTAGTGAAAGACCAGTATACTTTTCTGATGCAGCAGTTGGAGAAAGTGTTGAAGGATTATTTCGACCTTAGCTCGAAAGTGAAAGAGATGCACGCGGAGATTTTCTCGTTGAGAGGACAGTTGACGCAGGCTGCGGCTCTGCAGTGTAGCAGCAAGGAATGTGTGCAACGAGTACAGATGGTCGCTGAAACGGAGGGATGAATTTATGCGAACCATCAACTTGATTGTGATCCACTGTTCCGCCTCAAGGGTAGATAGGAATTTTACGGAAGATGATTTGGAAGTGTGCCACCGTCGGCGTGGTTTCAATGGGACGGGTTATCATTTTTATATCCGCAAAAATGGGGATATAAAGACTACCCGCGAGATTGAACGAATTGGTGCACATGCAAAGGGATACAACCGGAACAGTGTAGGTATCTGCTATGAGGGAGGACTCGACTGCCATGGTCGTCCTGCCGATACACGCACCGAGTGGCAGATTCATTCAATGCACGTACTCATACTGACGCTACTTCGTGATTATCCTGGTTGTCGCATTTGCGGACATCGCGATCTAAGTCCCGACCTGAATGGAAACGGGGAGATCGAACCCGAAGAGTGGATTAAAGCGTGTCCGTGCTTTGATGTGAAAAAAGAGTGGGATGCTTAAAAAAGTGTATTAATACATCATAGGGTAAACAAACAGAGCGAGGTATTTCTGAAGAAACTTCGCTCTGTTTTGTTTGTTGCGTTGTCTGTTTGCTGCACTGTCTGTTTATCAGTTGTCTATTTATCAATCCTTATTTATTTACGATATTCGCCATGTTCTGTATGGATGAACTTTCTATTGGCCCCTTTTAATTTGAATAAGTTACCTATCATGGTGACTGCCAGCATCGGAACTTTTAGAATGGCTTTTCCTACCTGCTTAGTGAATAATTTACCGCCCGATATAGGTAGCGTCATGGCCGCTACTTGTGCCGCTGACAATATCCACCATTTTATTGCTATCATCCATTCGTGGCCGCCATTGTACAAACTTAATATAATGCCGATAACGGTAAAAACGAATGTCAGTCCAAAGACTCCTGCCAATTGAACCAGCCGTGGAGGAAGCATCCATTGGAGTATCTTATTACAATAGTCTATATTCCCTTGTAAAAGTGCTTTGGGTAAATGTGGCAACGAAGCGCGAAGAGCGCCAAATTGTGCGGCTATCCAGCGTTTGCGCTGGTTGCTGATGGCTTCTTTTTTTTGTGTTTTCTCATCGAACACAAGCAGGTCGGGCAGATAAACGGTGTAGATGTGCTGTTGTAAAAGCATGGCTTCCAATTCTTTGTCTTCACCTGCTGTCTGGAGATATTTCACTTGCTGGTGAAACCATTTTGCTTCAAAAGCCATTCCCGAACCTGATAGTCCGGCAGAAAGCCCTACGGCATTATGACCGCTACGGAAGAAACCATTGTTTATTTCTTCACTGATACTGTCGAGAACGGAAATGTCTGTGTTCAGATTCTTTCCTGTCCGGTGTGCCTGTGCAGATTTGATGCCACTATCAAATACGCGGTTGATGGTGGACAGAAAGTCGGACGTTGTTATATTGTCGGCGTCCATGATGACCACAATGTCGTATGCGTCCCTATCAATGGAATCCATTGCTAGTGCCATTGCTTTGGCTTTCGAACTTTCCGTGTAATTTGCCGTTAACAGACGGATGGGAAGGGTTTGCAGCGCCTCGTTTGTTTCCGGTCGCATCTGATCGGAAATGACTATGACATCATAGAGCTCTTTCGGATAATCTTGCTCAAGAAAACTCTCTACAGAAGCGAGAATTACACGGTCTTCCTTGTAAGCAGGAAAGAGCACGACGATGCGTCGGAGCATACGGGCTTCAGGATATTGGGGAGCCCGGTAACATTTGGAGGCAATAGCGTATAGCAATAGGTAGCATACGCAAAACGCTAGGGGAATGTAGAGAATCCAGTCAATAATGTTCATAGTATCTTGAGTTTTTATGCGTTTTTACTGTTTTTATTTGACGAGGACATGAATAGGCCTGCGCAGACTCCATAATAGACAGCACTAAACAGGTCAAAACGACCTTTGAACGCAAATGACAGACTGTTTTTCCCGGCAGCGACGGTGCTCTGATAGAGCACGGACATCCATCGTTCCATGCCTTTCATATTGCGTCGGGCATAGAGCAGGCGATTACGTGTCAGGAAATAGGTGCGTAGTTTACTTAATTGTCCGGTGCTCTGGCTTTCTTTATGAAAAACAGTGCAGCGGGGCTCATACCATAGTTCATAGCCGGCACGAGTCATGCTTGTGCTCCAGTCCAATTCTTCATAATAAAGGAAGAAAATTTCCGGCATCATTCCTACCTTTTCAATCACTTCGCGCTTAATTATCATAGCTGCCCCATGCAGATAGGGGGTGGGATGGGGCGTGTCGTAACTGCCGTCGTCCGGACAGTCGAAACCCAGCATATTGTTGCGCAACGTTACCTTTGTCAGCGGAGTAAATCCTGCAAATTGTATGTGTTGCGGTGGAAAGGCGAAACGTATTTTCGGCGATACGCCTCCGATTTCGGGACGGCTTTCCAGTCGTTCTACCAAACAGGCGACTTCGTCGGACTCGATATATGTATCATTATTGATGAGGAAGATGTATTTGCCCTTTGCGATGCGGATTCCGATATTGTTGCCACCGGAAAAACCTCCGTTTTCATTGCTGCGGATGCTGACAACTGTTGGGTATAATTCGCGTATTTTCGCTGCTTCATCTTCGCGCGAGGCATTGTCTACGACTATGATTTCATAGCTCACAGACTTCAATTTTTTGTGTAGCGATTCTATCAGTTCACAGGTGTCTTTGAACCCGTTGTAACAGATGGTAATAAATGATATGTCCGGAGCAGTGTTTGTCATTCTTGTTCGTTGGTTTCGTTAGTAGATAGTTGCTGCTCTTTTTCTTCGCTTTCTTCTTTTTCTTCGCTGATGCGCTTATCAATATGTGGAGCTGCAAAGCAGAGTGCAAAGCCTATGTATATGGGTAACTGGTTGGGATACTGCATGATATCGTTGACGTAAGTGGCGATGAAGAATCCGGCATCCATGCAAAGCCATGCCGCTACCAACCCACGCAGGCTTTTGTTGCGTACTCTAAACATGAGTATCCAGGAGCACCAGGCGAAAAGAATACCGTGAATGGAAAGATAGAGTATCAGTCCGACAATTCCTGTTTCCACCCATACGCTGACCAACCACGAGTCGGGAGGGTAGGGCATTTGCTCTTTGGATTCGAATTTTCCGGCTTTAGAGAGTCCGATGCCGTAGCCTAGTGGCTTCCTTGCCATTAGCTCTTTCATCCTTTGCCGGTTTTCAACACGCACCTGGTATGAAGCGTCTTCGGATGGATGGAATGAAGAGCGCATTTTATGGATATATTGGTTGCCGTTTCCTATGTTTGTAAAATAAAAAAAGCAAAATACGGAGATTGATACAAAAATTCCTGCCAGTAGTGCTTTCCAGTTTTTGGCGATGATGGTTATCGTCAACATTCCTCCCATGATAACTCCCATGGCTGCCCGGGTTCCTGATATTCCCATTCCGTAAAGTCCTCCGGCAGCAATGAGGATGAAATAAATACGCAGCCATTTGGATTTCACGAAAAAGGCGGAGATGGAGAAAACGACAGCTGACATGGCAGCGTGTACTCCATAATTGGCTGCATCAGAAAAACAAGAGAAGTAGCGGATGCCCGACCAGATGATGTGTGTACGCCATCCGCCCAGTGCATGTAAGAAATAAAGTTCTTTGGAGTTAAATCCATAATTTTTCTGCCAATAGCCTTTTATGGTGAAAATGATGACGAATATGGACCATATAATCAATAAGAGCTCAATGTCTTTTTTAGTGCGGATAACGAGCGGGACGACAAAAGCACATATTAAAGGTATAAGTGCATAAGGTGTCAGGTTGATATTCCATGCCGCCTGCACATTGTTGGGGTTTAGAATCTCTAGGAGATAGAAACATAGCCAGACTGCAAACATATAGGTCATTATGTTTTGTCCCGGTTTCCAGCTTATTTGTTCATCGTTGTTAAGTTGTACTAAAGTGATAGTGGTAAATAGCAAGATGAATACCATTGAGAATAGTCCCACCTTGATATTTATTAACATACCTGCCGCTACCAACACGAATTGTATAGCTAACAGGATATGGAAAGTTACTATCCTGTTATTCGTCATCATCTTCTTCCTCTGTCTCTTTGGCTTTTCTGCTTAGATTGAATTTGATTTTTTCAGTAAGCGACAGTTGGCTGAATCGGTAGCCGATTCTACGTAACAAGGTGTAGGGTGGGAGCTGTCCGGTAAAATCTTCTACTGCATCGCGGTTAGCATTGGTCAGACATATACGGAACGGAACATTCGCTTTACCCATCTGTGTTATAAGTTGCTCGCAAAGTTGCTTGTCGATGGTTTTCCATCCGCGATCTGCTGGGCTTACCAGAATATTGGCGTTGGCGTCATTCAGCAGAGCGGTCGGTATATTGCTTTTCGACAATGGCGGATAGGCAACGATCAGTATGTCTTCTCCTTGCAAGGTGTAAAAGTCTGTGATACTTTTTGCAAGCAAATATTGAGTGGATTCGGTATTAAAATCCTCTCCGTACATGATGAACCTTGTATTTAGCATACGACTTTGCATATATCCGCAGATCAGATTTCCTATGATTTCCTCACTGGAGTTTTCACTGGTGCTGAACAGGTTGATAATAAATACCCCGGGTGATTTTCGTTTGGTCAGGAAACAGAGCAGGGAGTTGCTCAACTCTTTGACTGAAAGTTGAACATACGTTTTGGTCAATCCTCCATAACGGGCGGAAGACGGGTTGGGAACGGCTCCTATCACTTTAAATCCAGTCACGCGTTTGGTTCGGTTTGCATCACGTAATGTCCTGTCAAGAAATTCAATCAGTAATAAGATAGCAATGATTATCAAAAAACTACCCACACAAGCAGCAATAACAATCTGCTTGCGGTTAGTTGAATTAGATCCAATTGGATAAGTAGGCTCATTGAGTACTTTTAATGTGGCAGAAGTCATTTCCAGATTTTTCTTTCTCAACAAGGCTTCGTTGTAGCTCTGCAATACAGTCAGGTAACTGCGTTCCGTGAAATTGATGGAGCGTTCTTTTTGCCTGATGGTGGTACCTACAGGGGCGAAAAACACATAACGGTCGTTCAATTCCCGGCGAGCGTCCTGCACGATTAACAGTTCGGCTTTGGCTTTTTCAAATAGTAGGGTTTGTTCCAGCCATTGGTCGATAATGTTGGTACGGCTGACACCTTCTTTCGTATATTTGTGGCCTACATAGGAGGTCGTTAAATCATTCAGTTCTTGTTTCAGTTCGCTCAACCGTTTTTTGTCACCCGACAGAGATTCTATGTTTCCTTGCTTCGTGTCGCTTATGGCTTCTACTTCCGAAATTTTGCTGGTGATATTGGACGCTTCTCTTAACTTGTCTACGAATTCCATATTCTTGAGCATTTGTTTGGCATTGCTATCCATGTGCTTCTCCAGTTCCTCAAGCATCGATTGGGTGCTGTTATATGCAAAAAGTGCATTTTGCTCCCGCAGTTCGAACTCCTTGCTGATGGCTGCTATTTCTTTCGTTTCATCCAGATAGTTGATGATTCGTTTTTGTACGTTGTATTTGGTCAGGTCTTCTTCTTCTGAATTAAGCTTCTTCCCGATGCGTTTCAACTCCTCTTCAAAGTATTTGATTACTTTGTCTGTTTCTCCGTAGCGGATGCGGCGGTATTCTTCTACGAATTCATCCATCAGGATGCTTACTGTGTTGTAGGCAATGCCAGGATCATCGGAAGTATAGCTGATGTCCAACAAATCACTGGTGAGCCGACGTTGCACTTTGATGTTTTTTAAAGCATTGTAGCTGTAGAAGGGGTGATTGTAGTAGAACATTTCATAGATGTAGTTACCTTTTTTCGGACGGATATATGCTTCCAGATTGGCAACTGTTTTATCTTCGCTCGATTTATCTACCAACTTTAATATTTCGGGGCCATGCGGACTGTTTTTTAAATGATTGTAGGTGTAATTGTAACAGGATGGAGTGATTCCGTCATTTTCATGGTCGGGATTTCCTTGGATAAGTACACGAGCGAATAATCGCAAAAATACTCTTTTAAGAGTACTCTCGGCCTGCATGATACTAATCAGGTTGTCCATAGAGTTTTGTACCGTTGCCCAGTCTGTGCGTTTGTCGCTTTCCAAATTATATCCCGAGGCTACCCCTGTGTAGAGGGTTGCTTTTACATCATATCCTCCCCGCATGTGGCGCGTGTAGTAGAAAACGAGTAATGTGAATATAGAGGTCCCTAGCAGTATCAGCCAGCGGTGGCGAAATAGGGTTCGTATGATGGAAATGATGAAGTTCATATTTTATTCTTTTATTTTCGCATGATGGGAGTACGTGAAATAACCTCAAGTATCATTAAACTTTTTGTCAGTTCAAATCTACTGTTTTCGTATGCTTCACGGGCTTGGGACTGCCGTTCTTTATTTGTCGATAAATCCGCAGAGTCTATTGTCCCGTTGGCAAAATTCTTTTCGGAAATCTCATATTGTATATTGGCAAGCACCAGATTTTCGCTTCTCATTTTAAGAACTCTTATCTGCGAGGTGGCCATTACATACATTTCAATGATAATTTTTTTGATTTCGTCAAACTTCACTTCCCGCTCCAGCTCTGCGCTTCGAAGCGTAAGTCTTTGCCGGCTGACACGTCCTTTGAGGTCAAAAAGGTTATCCAATGGAATATTTAACCCTGCGCCTAATGTATAGCCATTCTGTGCTTGAGTGGAGTAGGTGAGGTAAGGCGCAACCGCCACATCCGTATAGGTGGATTCATTGCCGAACATTCCGTATTGATAGCTTCCCCGTAAACTGAAGAAACCGAGAAAGGACCATTTCTCTTTTTGGAGTAACTTGCGCTCTATCGTCGCCTTAATGGCTGTCAACTCATAGGCTGGATTGTTCTTGGCATTTTCAAATAAAACGGATAGTGGGGGGAGAACGATTTTACTATAATCTTCTTCATTTAATTGAGAATAATCAGACACTTCTTGTGCAACTACACGGGTCGTAGAGACGAATAGAAGTAATAGCCCCGAAAAAAAGTATATAAATTGCTTCATAAAAAAATCCTATTATTTGCTCTTGCTGTGTTATAGCTTGCGCAAATATAAGGATTAATTTCATTTATGTGCAGTCTTTTATTATCTATTTTACAATCTTTTGTGTAAATTGTGTACAGAATGTCGTTTAAATAGTATCAGAAAGCCTCTGTCATGTTGAAATAGAATAAATTCTGTTTGTTCACCATGTCTCTTCCGAAGTCGAGGCGTACATTCATACGGGGTTGAACTTCAATGCGTAATCCCAATCCGAGGTTGGGGAGCACGCCTTCTATCTTGCCCGGAGTGGGTCCCATGAATCCGCATCCTCCCCAGGCTACATATCCTATATGACTTAACATCTTTTTTACCCAAGTGCTTTTGTCCGTATTTATCATCTGGCGGTATTCGGCCATCATGACATGCGAGGACTTGTCGCGAAACTGTCCCATGTAGTAACCGCGAAGATCGAAGGGGGTTCCACTAAGTACATATTTTGTTAGGGGTACATCTCCGAATGCGTTTTTGCTTTGCACTGTCCAGGCTATCACCTTGCGGCGGCCTACTGTTTTGTATTGGCGGTAATCTATTTCCAATCGGTAAAAGTTATTATCACTGCCGAACGTTTTATTGTACATCATTCCCCGGAAGTCAAGGTAAGTTCCGTTATAAGCATTGGCGGGAATATCACGTGTGTCATACGTCAATAGGAAGCCGAGTCCCGAACTGAAATTTTTGTATCCGTGCTCCGTACCTCCTGCCGCAATGTACGAGGGCTCATTAACCATCCCGGCAGCCGGTTTAGTTATCTTGTCATAGTTCAAATCGACTTGAGGACCTGCAAAGAAATTACTTTCTCCCAAACGGAACAAGAACCAGGGGTTTACTTGAATGCCGCTATAACGGTACTCGCTGGTATCTTCTCCACGTTCATAATCTTTATTGGTGGAATATCCGATGCCATAAAAATTCTCGATTGTATTTTTATAAGAGAAGGTTCCGAAGATACGGAAACGGTCGCCTTTAAAGAAGAGCTGTGGCTTCGTCATCAGATTCAAGCCGCCCTTGAATATCAAGGCGATGGCCATTGGCACTACTGAACGCCGTTGAGTGGTATCACTCGGATTCATCCGAAACGTCATCAGTGCGCTACCGCCTACTAACAAACCGAAGTCCGGCGTATAACTGGGACCACCTAATATGTTATAGTGCAAATTCCGGTTTGCCACGCGCTGGCGACGCAACTCGCGCTTGGAAAGGGCAGGAATGGTGTCTGACGGGGTGCCTTCAATATCTGTAGGAGTAGTATCACTGATAGAAGTTGTAGACATTTGCAGTTCATCGCTTTTTACTGCCGTACTATCAGCCGTAGCTGACATCATATTGATGGATGGAAGCATCATCAATATTCCTATTATATATTTCTTCATAATTTCTCTGTGAGGAATTCGACTGCAAAGAAAACTCTTTTATTCCGATTAGTTTTGATGTTCTTAGATAATAAATCTAAAAAAGAATCGTATTTTTGCAGAATAAGATGTTTTTCGATATGCTGGTAAATAAAATTGCATGATTTAATCCCATACACTAAAACAATATTTGTTAGCATATCATGATCCGTCAGCCTATTAATTAATTATTTATATCAAATGAATAAACAGATTTTATCAATTTTTGTTTTCTGTGCTTTTTCTTATTCTACACAAGCGCAAGAAGTGAAAGGAGGCATCAGCGACTCCATGATGCAACAAATCAAGCAGAGTTATGCAAACACTCCCACCGACAAGGCTATTCGCAACGCCATCGGCAACAACGACATCCGTAAACTGGCTCTCAACCAGGATAACCTGAAAGGCATGGATACGCATTTTTCTATCAAAGTGTCTTCTAAAGGTATCACCGACCAAAAATCTTCTGGTCGTTGCTGGCTTTTTACAGGTTTGAATGTGATGCGTGCCAAAGCGATCGCCAAGCATAACCTCGGTTCCTTCGAATTCTCGCAAACTTATCCTTTCTTCTTCGACCAACTGGAGAAAGCCAACCTCTTTCTGCAAGGTATTATCGATACCAGCAGTAAGCCGATGGATGATAAAATGGTGGAATGGCTCTTCCGTAATCCTTTGAGTGACGGTGGAACATTCACCGGTGTAGCCGATATTGTCAGTAAATACGGGCTTGTTCCCAAAGATGTGATGCCGGAAACCAACAGTAGTGAAAATACCTCCCGTATGGCAGGTCTGATCGCCCTGAAACTTCGTGAACAGGGGCTTCAACTCCGTGATCTCGCCGCGCAAGGTGTCAAGCCTGCTGCCCTTGAGAAAACAAAAACAGAGATGTTGAGCACCATCTACCGCATGTTAGTGTTGAATCTCGGTGTTCCTCCTACTGAATTTACCTGGACTGAATATAACGCTAAGGGTGAGCCTGTGTCTACCGAAACTTACACTCCGCTTTCTTTCCTGAAAAAGTATGGTGACGAAAAACTGATTGATAATTATGTCATGTTAATGAACGATCCGAGCCGTGAATATTATAAGTGTTATGAGATAGACTACGACCGCCACCGTTACGACGGCAAAAACTGGACGTATGTCAATCTTCCCATCGAGGATATCAAAGAAATGGCTATTTCTTCTCTCAAGGATAGCACGATGATGTATTTTTCTTGCGATGTAGGTAAGTTTCTAAACTCTGACCGTGGTCTGCTGGATGTCAAAAACTACGACTACGAATCTCTTATGGGTACTTCTTTTGGCATGAACAAGAAGCAACGTATCCAAAGTTTTGCCAGTGGCTCCAGTCACGCCATGACTCTTATGGCCGTCGATCTTGACAAAAATGGAAAACCGACGAAATGGATGGTTGAAAATAGTTGGGGACCCGTCGTCGGTTATCAGGGTTATCTCATTATGACAGATGATTGGTTTAACGAATATATGTTCCGTCTAGTAGTAGAAACGAAATATGCATCGAAAAAAGCTCTCGAGGTGTTGAAACAGAAGCCTATCCGACTTCCTGCTTGGGATCCTATGTTTGCTGAATAGTTCTTTTTCTTTGCTTCTGTCTTTTGTTCCGGAACAAAAGATAAAAGATTACGTGCACGAACACGAAAGGAATTACGGATATTTTTCCGTAATTCCTTTCTTTTTTCCTACCGAATCCCAATCTTATTTATTACTTTTGCGGCAAATTTATGAAACCATTATTTTATATAGCATGGCAAATGTAATAAAGTTACGTAAAGGCCTTGACATAAACCTGAAAGGAAAAGCTGCTGAAACGTACGCAACAGTAAAAGAACCGGGATTCTACGCACTTGTACCCGATGACTTTCCTGGAGTGACGCCTAAGGTAGTTGTGAAAGAGCAGGAATATGTAATGGCTGGTGGACCCTTGTTTATCGACAAGTATCATCCTGAAGTGAAATTTGTTTCGCCGGTGAGCGGCGTGGTGACGAGTGTTGAACGTGGTGCTCGTCGTAAGGTGTTGAACATCGTTGTGGAAGCTGCTGCAGAGCAGGACTATGAAGATTTTGGGAAGAAGAATGTTGCTTCGATGGATGCTGAAGCTGTGAAAACCGCTTTGTTGGAAGCCGGACTTTTCGCGTTTATCAAACAGCGCCCTTATGACATCATTGCTGATCCGACGGTCACTCCGAAAGGAATCTTTGTATCCGCATTCGACACTAATCCGTTAGCTCCGGATTTTGAGTTTGCCCTCAAAGGTGAAGAAACAAACTTCCAGACAGGACTTGATGCTCTTGCCAAACTGGCAAAAACCTATCTGAATATCAGTGTGAAACAGAACGCTGCTGCACTGACACAGGCTAAGAATGTTACAATCACCGCTTTCGACGGACCGAACCCTGCGGGTAATGTAGGTGTTCAGATCAACCATCTCGACCCCGTATCCAAGGGAGAAACGGTATGGACTATTGATCCGCAAGCCGTAATCTTCATTGGCCGCCTTTTCAATACAGGTCGTGTAGATTTCACCCGTACAATAGCTGTGACAGGTTCCGAAGTGTTGAAACCTGCATACTGCAAACTCCGGGTAGGCGCATTGCTCACCAACGTGTTTGCCGGTAATGTAACAAAAGACAAAGACTTGCGCTATATCAGCGGTAACGTGCTGACAGGAAAGCAAGTATCCCCGAACGGATTTTTGGGCGCATTCCATAGCCAACTGACTGTTATCCCCGAAGGTGACGACATTCACGAAATGCTTGGATGGATCATGCCACGCTTCAACCAGTTCAGTGCCAACCATTCTTATTTCAGCTGGTTGATGGGTAAGAAGGAATATACGTTGGATGCCCGTATCAAAGGTGGCGAACGTCACATGATTATGTCGGGTGAATACGATAGGGTATTCCCGATGGATATCCTGCCCGAATATCTGATTAAAGCAATCATCGCCGGTGACATCGACCGTATGGAAGCACTTGGCATCTATGAAGTGGCTCCTGAAGATTTCGCTCTTTGCGAATTCGTCTGCTCTTCGAAGATGGAACTGCAACGCATTGTTCGTGCCGGACTTGATATGCTCCGTTCGGAAATGGCATAGGAGAATTAAAAAAGTAAAAAGTAAAAATTAAAAATGATAGTTGAGACTTTATGAAATTGTCTTCTGGTAAACACAGCGTAGCCTTTTCTCGATTCTCAATTTTCAATTCTCAATTTAATAAATGAAAGCGTTAAGAAATTATCTCGATAAGATAAAGCCGAACTTTGAAGAGGGCGGCAAATTCCACGCATTCCAGTCGGTGTTTGACGGCTTCGAAACATTCTTGTTCGTGCCCAACAAGACTGCGAAAACGGGAACGCACATACATGACGCAATTGATAGCAAGCGCATCATGTCGATTGTGGTTATTTCGTTGGTACCGGCTTTGCTGTTCGGTATGTATAACGTAGGTTACCAGCATTTCACTCACACGGGTGCTACTGGCAGCTTTATCGAAATGTTTGCATACGGATTCCTGGCAGTACTGCCTAAAATTATCGTATCTTATGTAGTAGGTTTGGGTATTGAGTTCGTGGTAGCTCAATGGAAGAAAGAAGAAATACAGGAGGGATTCCTCGTTTCCGGTATCTTGATCCCGATGATCGTTCCGGTAGACTGTCCGCTGTGGATTCTTGCCGTAGCTACTGCATTCTCTGTTATCTTCGCAAAAGAAGTATTCGGTGGTACAGGTATGAACGTTTTCAACGTTGCGTTGATTACTCGTGCATTCCTGTTCTTCGCATATCCGACTAAGATGTCCGGTGACGCCGTTTGGGTGTCAGGCGACAGCATTTTCGGTCTGGGACAAAGCGTAGACGGACTTACCGTTGCTACTCCGCTGGGACAAGCTGCTACATCTGGTAGTGTTCCTGCATTTAACATGGATATGATTACAGGTCTGATTCCGGGTTCTATCGGTGAAACCAGTGTGATCGCTATTCTGATTGGTGCGGTTATCTTGCTTTGGACAGGCGTTGCTAGTTGGAAGACAATGATTTCCGTATTTGTCGGTGGTGCATTTATGGCATGGGTATTCAACTCAATCGGCATGGAAAACAATACAATGGCTCAAATGCCTTGGTACGAACATCTCGTTCTCGGTGGTTTCTGCTTCGGTGCCGTATTTATGGCTACTGACCCTGTGACTTCCGCACGTACGGAAAGAGGTAAATATATCTTCGGATTCCTGATCGGTGTGATGGCTATCGTTATCCGCGTACTGAATCCGGGTTATCCGGAAGGTATGATGCTTGCCATCCTGCTGATGAACATCTTCGCTCCGCTGATTGACTACTGTGTAGTACAGGGTAACATCAGTCGTCGCGAAAAACGCGCTATCAAGTCTAACCAATAAATACCGAAAGAAAATGAATACGAATAGTAATAGTTATACTATCATTTATGCTTCGGTAATGGTTATTATCGTAGCATTCCTGCTGGCATTCGTTAGTTCTTCACTGAAATCTACACAAGACAAGAATGTGCAGTTGGACACTAAGAAACAAATCCTCGCTGCATTGAACATTAAGAATGTGGAAGATGCGGATGCTGAATATCAGAAATATGTGAAAGGGGACATGCTGATGAACGTAGACGGTACGCTGACTGAAAATACGGGCGAATTTGCTACCAACTACGAGAAAGAAGCAAAAGAACAACAACGTCTGCACGTGTTTGTATGCGAAGTGGACGGTCAGACTAAATATGTAGTTCCTGTTTACGGTGCCGGTCTTTGGGGCGCTATCTGGGGATACGTTGCACTGAACGAAGATAAAGATACCGTTTACGGTACTTACTTCTCACACGCTAGTGAAACTCCGGGTTTGGGTGCTGAAATTGCAACCGAACATTTCCAGAATGAATTCGTTGGAAAGAAGACTTTGGAGGATGGCTCTATTGCTCTTGGAGTTGTGAAGAATGGCAAGGTGGAAAAACCTGAATATCAGGTGGACGGTATCTCTGGTGGTACAATCACTTCTGTAGGTGTAGATGCCATGCTGAAGACTTGCCTGAATAGTTACTTGAGTTTTTTAACTAAATAAAAGGAGGAGAAAGATAGAATATGGGACAACTGTTTTCAAAGAGAAATAAAGAAGTATTCTCTGCTCCGTTGGGAATTGATAACCCGGTAACCGTACAGGTGCTCGGTATCTGTTCTGCACTTGCTGTTACTGCAAAACTGGAGCCTGCTATTGTAATGGGACTTTCGGTAACAGTGATTACTGCATTTTCTAACGTCGTTATTTCATTGTTGCGCAAAACCATTCCTAACCGTATCCGTATCATCGTTCAGTTGGTAGTGGTAGCCGCTCTGGTAACTATTGTAAGTGAAGTTTTGAAAGCGTATGCTTATGATGTAAGTGTTCAGCTTTCTGTATATGTAGGTTTGATTATCACCAACTGTATCCTGATGGGACGTCTGGAAGCATTTGCCATGCAGAACGGTCCTTGGGAGTCTTTCCTTGATGGTCTGGGCAACGGTTTGGGATATGCTAAGATTTTGATTATCGTTGCTTTCTTCCGCGAACTGCTTGGATCGGGAACATTGCTCGGTTTCAATATCCTGAACTACGAACCTATCCAGAATATCGGATACGTAAATAACGGTTTGATGTTGATGCCGCCGATGGCATTGATTATCGTAGCTTGCATTATATGGTATCAACGTGCACGTCACAAAGAACTGCAAGAAGAAAGTAATTAATTCTTCATTCTTAATTCTTAATTAAAAGATATGGAACATTTATTAAGTTTATTCGTCCGCTCTATCTTTGTGGACAACATGATATTCGCATTCTTCCTGGGTATGTGCTCATACCTGGCTGTTTCGAAGAATGTGAAGACTGCCGTAGGACTGGGTGTTGCTGTGACTTTCGTGTTACTGGTGACGCTTCCGGTGAACTACTTGTTGCAAACCAAAGTGCTGGCTGCTAATGCTATCATTGAAGGTGTCGACCTTAGTTTCTTGAGCTTTATTCTTTTCATTGCCGTTATTGCCGGTATCGTGCAATTGGTGGAGATGGTGGTAGAACGCTTCACTCCGTCACTGTACGCTTCGCTGGGTATCTTCCTGCCGTTGATTGCCGTTAACTGTGCTATCATGGGTGCTTCTCTGTTCATGCAACAGCGTATCAACGTCGCTCCGAGCGATCCGAAATACATTGGTGATATCTGGGATGCTCTTTCTTATGCATTAGGTTCCGGTATCGGTTGGTTGCTGGCTATCGTAGGTCTGGCTGCTATCCGCGAGAAAATGG
>OMEH01000029.1_pt1 | contig 84346 bp, 64 predicted proteins | sample 1645391 | NCBI WGS metagenome assembly OMEH01 (sample SAMEA103958133, study PRJEB25191) | human gut metagenome | biome: human-associated habitat [ENVO:00009003]; feature: intestine environment [ENVO:2100002]; material: feces | place: Germany | collected 2013/2015 | reverse complement strand
TCTCCCTATCTCTTAGGTTCTCTCCCTCGTGGCTCCCTCTTTCCTTACTCACACCCCCACCCCGTCGGGGTGTTGGCTAAACTCGAATAACCACCTGAACATTGTATATCCTGTCAATGCAGGGACGCTTAACGCTACACGTCCGCAGGTTAGTACATATATCTCAGGTTAGTGGCGTTTTTTTGAAGGGTCAATGTCAGTGCAGTTGCACTGATATACTCACGAAAATATTAACTCCTTGTCGGTACGGAAAATGCTTTCAGCGGTGTTGGCAATACATTTCATTATACTGTTTTAATAATCGGTTTTTCGACAGACTGAATGTGCCGCAGTGGGATGCTGTGGCACATAATCTTTGCTTTTCCGGCTTACTTTCTTGAGAATAAGCCCTTTTTCTCGTAAGGCTCGCTTGTAATGTCTTTAAGCTCGTAGCCAGTTGGCTGTATAACCTCTTTGATCTTGTCTTCGGAAAGTGCCTCCTCGCTTATTATCACGGTTTCTCCCTTTGAGTGAGAAGAAGTGACCTTCTTTACGGGAAAAGCATTTCTGATAGCGTCATTGACGTGTGATTCGCACATTCCGCACATCATTCCGTCGATTTTAAGTGTTGTCTTTACCATTGTAAATTCCTCCGTTACTTTATTGATATTACTTTATAGCCGCTGTTTTCAACGGCTTTTTTAAGCTGTTTGTCGTGTACTTCGCCTGAAAGCTCAGCCACTGCGATACCGTCTGTATGGCTAGCTACAGCGCTTGCTACCTGCGGAATAGCCTCAAGCGCAGTCTTTACATGATGCTCGCATTTTTCGCACATCATACCCTTTATTTTTATCGTCTTTGTTATTTTCGCCGTGTCGGACGGCTGTATTGCAATATTATTCATCGGCTTTGCTTTTCTGTCGTGCTTTGTGCTGTACAGCCTGCAGAAATTGAGCCTTAACGCATTCGATACGACGCAGAAGCTGGAAAGGCTCATTGCCGCCGCACCGAACATAGGATTAAGCGTAAGCCCGAGCGGAATAAATACGCCTGCGGCAAGCGGAATGCCGATAACGTTATAGATGAACGCCCAGAAAAGATTTTCGTGTATATTACGCAGTGACGAGCGGGAAAGCCTTATTGCCGCAGGAACATCGGTAAGCCTGCTCTTCATCAGCACAACATCGGCGGCATCTATCGCAACGTCAGTTCCTGCGCCTATAGCGATGCCTGTATCTGCGGCGGTAAGCGCAGGTGCGTCATTTATTCCGTCGCCTATCATAGCGACCTTACCCTGTGCCTTGAGCGAGCGGATGACCGCCTCTTTTCCGTCGGGGAGAACGCCTGCTATCACCTCGTCAATGCCTGCTTTTTTGGCTACTGCCTTTGCGGTGCGCTCGTTATCGCCTGTCAGCATTATTACCCGTATGCCCATATTTCTGAGCTGTTTTACTGCATCGGGGCTGTCGCTCTTTATCGTGTCGGCTACTGCTATCATACCGAGCATACGGTTGTTTTTGCAGAAAAGCAGTGGAGTCTTGCCCTCACCTGAAAGACGGTCCGCTTCAGACTTTATTCTGTCACCGACAGCAATCTTTGCACCGATGAACTTAAGACTTCCGCCGTAAAGCGTATCACTGCCGATGGTAGCTGTAAGTCCGTTTCCGCTGAGCGCCTTGAAATTATCGACTGCTACTGAATGGATTTCGTGCTCAGTGCCGTAAACGTTTATCGCTTTTGCAAGCGGGTGTTCGCTCTTTGCTTCAAGCGACAGTGCAAGGCTGAGAAGCTCGTTTTCGGTAACATCTTCCGCAGGGATTATATCCGTTACGACCGGCTCTCCGGCTGTTACGGTGCCTGTTTTATCAAGCACGGCTATCTGAGTTTTTCCCGTCTGCTCAAGCGAAACGGCGGTCTTGAAAAGAATGCCGTTCTTTGCGCCGACACCGTTTCCTACCATTATCGCAACGGGAGTGGCAAGTCCGAGCGCACACGGACAGCTTATCACAAGCACCGATATTCCTCTCGCCAGAGCATAAGCAAAATCCTGTCCGAGCAAGAGCCACACTATCGTAGTGACAACGGCAATTGCAATAACGGTCGGAACGAATATTCCCGATACCTTGTCGGCAATCTTCGCAACGGGCGCTTTTGTTGCCGCCGCATCGCTCACCATTTTTATTATCTGCGACAAGGTGGTATCCTCGCCTACACGGGTAGCCCTGCAGGTGATGAAGCCCGTCTGATTTATGGTAGCCGCCGAAACATTATCTCCGACCGTCTTATCTACCGGTATGCTTTCGCCTGTCAGTGCGGATTCGTTGACCGTGCTTTCGCCGTCTGTTACTACTGCGTCAACGGGTATGCTTTCGCCGGGACGTACAACGAATATATCGCCCTTCATCACTTCTTTGGCAGGAACAGTATGCTCCGTGCCGTTTCTTATTACGTTTGCGGTCTTAGGGGCGAGGCTTACAAGCCCTTTCAACGCATCGGTGGTTTTGCCTTTGGAACGGGCTTCGAGCAGTTTTCCGACTGTGATGAGCGTCAGTATCATAGCCGCCGATTCAAAATAGAACTCGTCCATATACATCATAACGGCATCTGTATTTTGGTGAAGCTGTGCATCGGTCATCATAAACAGGGCATATACGCTCCATACAAATGACGCACCCGAGCCGAGTGCCACAAGCGTATCCATATTCGGCGAGCGGTTGATAAATCCCTTGAAGCCGTTTATAAAGAACTTGCCGTTTATAACCATTATAATTGCGCTTAGCAGCAGCTGCACAAGACCCATAGCGACATGGTTTCCGTCAAACCACGAGGGAAGCGGAAATCCCCACATCATATGACCCATTGAGAAGTACATCAGTATCACAAGAAAAACGAGTGACGCTATAAGCCTTTTTCTAAGTCCGGGCGTTTCGGTATCACGCAGTGAACCGCCATCGGTATCGGTGTTTTCCGTTTTTGCGCCTTTCAGCCTTGCACCGTAGCCCGCCTTTTCAACCGCAGAGATTATTTCCTGCGGTGACGCTGTACCCTCGACACCCATTGAATTTGTAAGCAGGCTCACCGAACACGAGGTTACGCCCTTTACCTTGCCGACCGCTTTTTCCACTCTTGCACTGCAGGCGGCACAGCTCATGCCTGTAACATCGTACTGCTCCATAATAAGACCCTCTTTCTTTTGCTGTATATCTTTATATTATGTCCGTCTGACGTTATTTCATCAGCTTTTGCAGAGTTGCAACAAGCTCGTCTATGACCTCGTCCCTGCCTTCTCTTATATCTCTTGCAACGCAGCCTCTTATATGGCTTGCCAGCAGTTCCTTATTGAAGGCATTCATTGCGGCGTTGACGGCGGCGGATTGAATAAGCACATCGTTGCAGTATGCGTCATTCTCAATCATAGCCTCGATGCCACGCACCTGTCCTTCAATGCGTTTAAGGCGGTTAAGAAGCGCCTTTTTGTGCTTTTCGTCCCTTACGGTATGCTTTTCGCAACACGGACAGACTTTTTTGACAATCGTTTTATTTTCACTCATAGCGTTACCTCTGAATTTTTGCTGTAGCTTTAATATACCCTCACGGGGTATTTATATTATATACTCCCCGGGGGTATTTGTCAAGAAAAAATGAAAAGGCTGAAAATTTTGTTGTCCGGACGTAAAAATGACCCCCGATTTTAAAACGGAGGTCATTTCTGCTTGATTCAGTTCATTATATCTTCCAGTCGGACAGCTTTATCGACATGGTCATATATCTCTTTTTCTGATTCTGCACTATATTCAAGGTAGATATCTCTGTACTCCCGTGCGTCCGCTATAGCTTTAAGGCAGGCGGGTTCTTTATCGTAAGTTCCTGCTTTCAGGCATTCGGAAAAGCTGTTTATCGCTCTTATATATGCCTTGTTTTTCTTGTCATCCGTATCGCGGATAAGCGGTTCGGCCTTTTCGAGATATATCGGTCTTATATGCGTGTGATTCCATATACCGTGCTCGTCAAGCGTAAGCACGGGGACACCGAAAAAGCTGACATATGAATCATTGGAAGGTGGATTGCTAAAGTCCGCATCAGCGGCTATAACGCCGATAGCGTTGTCGGTTACGTCTTTTACTACAGTACCGCAAGAGAACTTTATCGGAAGCGCAAAGCATTTTTGCTCGAATCGGTCTTTCCTGTATTCGTATGTATCGTTTTCTTCTTCCGGGCTCATTTCGCCGCAATAGAGGTAATCAATATTTCCTTTGTTGTTAAATTGTATCTCAGATACCGACTCGCCGTAGGAAAAGACTGTTATTGTTTCAGCGGGTTCATCGGTCGTGTGCGGGTGCCAACGTAAGCGGACTGTTTTGGTGAACTCATCGCAGCTGTTTATAATCTTTTTCTTGTATATAGAACAAGAAAAATTGCCTTTTGAAATATATCTTTGTACAAAAAGTATTGACATTTTATAGCTTAAAAAATAGTTTTGGCAGAGTTTATACTGATCCTCAAATACATAGAGATAACTGCCGGATGAGTTGTCCTTGATGCGTTCAAGCTTTTGGTTCTCGAAATCTAATCTCTCTCGAATCTGCTTTTGCAGATTTTCATCGCTTGTGCTGTCGCTCAGCTTTTGTAGCTCCTCCAGCTTTTCTGTATATGAAAGCGTAGAGTTCCAGAGAATAGTTGCTTTTTCTGCATCGCTTAGCTGAAAGCCGTTTTTGCGGAGTTCATCTCTTATGTAACAGCTCGGAATAAGTCTTGTAAGCTCCATATTCACCTCATCTGAAATATGTCGGCTCAAAGTGTGCTTCACCCGGTGATTCACAAATAATATCTTTTCTTACAGCTTCCTCCAGCCCTCGCATTAGTTCTTCGTCAGAGAACTGAGCTAATTCGTTTTTTATTTCGGTCAGAGAATAAAACTCTCCTCCCTCTCGAAATAACTTCTCAAAGAGGGCTATCTCTACTCTGGAAAATTCGTCAAGATAATTCATTGTTTTCGTCCTCCTCAGTGGGTAAATAATTTTCCGGATTTTCAGTAAACTCCATTTTCTTGGATACTATGTATGATTTTGCTTGTTTGAGGTTCATCTTGGAGGTAAGAACCCCGAAAACTGCCGGCGCAAATGCATTTAAGCAATTCTGAAGGAATACGACAAGCATATGTGCTGTCTCGTTAGGAAATAGTCCCAAATAAGAGTAGTCAACGATTAGCTGATACTTTATGTCGTAATTACCGTCCTCAGTCATGCGAAGCTGCGGGCAGAAAATAGCGGATCGTTCTTCATCGTCATCGAAATGCGTCGAATGCTGCTGTATTGATAGGTGATTTTTCTCTTCGTTTATGACATTCAAAAGCCTGAAAAGCGATGGGAAGCGTTCCAGGTTAGTGGTTACGAGCTTTTGGCCTACTGTATTATAGTAGGCTCTTGCCAGAATGCAATTATTGGAAAATGTAATAGCAGATTCAATAAAGCCTCCGGGGCTGTCTTTGCCTTCTGTGACGAACAGAATTTCTGTATTATTCTCATCGTCTTCTTCAGGCTCTGAGTGCATAATCTTTAGCGTATCGAGATAATTTAATATTAACTCTACGGCTTCTTCTTTATTCATAGTAAGGCGCCTCCTTAAAGTAGAATGCTTATGTTCACAAGACATATTATAGCACAGAAACCATCTGCTGTCAAGTAATCCGGAAAAAAGTTTTCAAGTTCTTATCTTCTTATTACAGCATCGGGTCGGTGTACTGTATTTTTAGTGCATTAAATAGCCAACGATTTACTCGACGGCTTCTTCTTTATCTATACGCACCTCATTGTAGAATGCTTATGGCTGCCATACAATGATTATAGCACAGACAATTCAAACCGTTAAGTGAAAAGTTTGTGAAACTCACGAAAATAGTATTGATTGACATAATTCGAAAAAGAAGTTATAATTAATGTAAATTCGGTTTCGTAATAAGAGAGGAATATTGTTATGACAACGTATATGTTTAAATCGTTTCCTGCCAATCGCAGTTGTAATATTAATCTGGCTGAGATAGAAAAGCAGTACCATATTTTCACCACTGCGGTCGATAAGTGCAATGCAGGTATCACGTTCAGAAAAGACGGCAAGAAGTTCAGTGTTTACGCAATTAACGAATCCAGCGTAACGCTTGTGCTTACATCGGAAACGGAGCTTTCCTCACCTGCAAGAACTATGTCTGCTTTCAGCAGAGAGCTGCTCAGACTGAACACGGAGCTCAAAAAAGAGAAAAATACAGAAAAAATTATTGACGATATGGTTTACAACCATTCTCTTTTCAGAACTGAAATGATTGATAAGAATGCGGCTCCTGTCCAGACTATTGAAAACATAAGCTCGACCGAGCTGATAAAAGCCATTGTTGATCTGCTATTTTCTTCGGATACAGGCTACAGCACAAATCAGAAGAAAGAAACAATCGATGAGTTGAAAAAAATTATGCTTCCTTATATAAAATAAACGTTGTATCATCAGGCTTGCCGATACGATGCATACTTTGCCTTTAAGCCGGCTCATCCCGACCCTGAACGGTCGGGATGAGCCGGCTTAAAATTACCTCTTGAAAAATCAGAATCAGTGTAATGTATTCCGCTGTCTTTCCGATGATTTATAATAGAGCCGCTTTGCAAGATTTAGTTTCAAAAATAAGACGTTGACCGAATAAATCAAAGGCCGCAGAAATGCGGCTTTTCGGTAAACTACGAGTCAGGCTGCCATAATCTAAAGCACGCATACATATTTGTTAGGTTAATCTGACAGTAGGGTGGGTACATCACAACTCTGTTTATCGTCCGCACATTTCCCGATAATTCGGAAAGCACTTTCGAAATAGTAATTGTGCGTATTTACCGAAGAATACGATGCAGAATTGTGCAAAACGGAAAATTTTCAGAATCTCTTGAAAAACCGTAGGAATTATGCTACAATCAAACTGCCGGAAACGTTTTCGGTAATTTGATTCAGACAACAGGTGAGCCATTGACTATAAAGGATATTGCAAGACTTGCCGGCTGCGGCGTGAGCACGGTTTCACGGGCGCTTAACGGCAGTAATGAGATAAGCGAACAGACCAAAGAACGCATAAACGAGGTTATCCGTAAGTATAACTATACGCCTAACGGCAATGCACGCCGTATGCGCAGGAGCGCAGAAAAGACCATACTGCTCATCGTTAACGGCAGCAGTAACCTGTTCTTTTCACCGCTCATCGAGCAGATACAGATAGCGGCTTCTTCCGCAGGATTTCAGATTGCAGTGAATCACATTGACGAGCAGGAGGACGAGGTGCAGTTTGCGTCAAGGCTCTGCACGGAGTTAAGACCTGCCGGGGTGATATTTCTCGGCGGCGATATGCGAAACTTCAAAAGGAGCTTTGCACGGATAAAACTGCCCTGTATACTGAGTACGGCAAACGCTGAGGAGCTTGGCTTTGAAAACCTTTCCTCCGTCAGCGTTGACGACTATGACGGCGGCAGGGCGGCGGCAGAACAGCTGTTCGACCGTGGTCACAAAAAAGTCGGGATACTCGGCGGCGACCTCAGCTCCTACGGTCCTTCGGGATTGCGTTACGGCGGTTTTTGCAGTGTATGCTCTGAGCGGGGTGCGGATATTCCCGACAGCGAACTTTGTGCATATACGTTCAGCTCTGCTTATGAGGCGGCAGTGGCTCTTTATCACAAGTGCAAGGGTATGACGGCGGTATTCGCCATGTCGGATATTATCGCCGTGGGCGCTGTACGGGCATTTCTCGATATGGGTAAGCGTGTGCCGGAGGATATTTCGGTGCTTGGCTTCGACGGAATTGAACTGTCTGAATACAGCAACCCCAGAATAGCAACATTAGCCCAGCCGATCCACCAGATTTCAAGTCTGTCTGTGCGTATGCTGGTGAATATGATCGAAGACGGCGCCGAGGCGAGCCATGTAACGCTCAGGGCGCAGTTCAGATCGGGCGGCTCAATGGGCAGAATATAGATTTTGTTGGAGGTCAACATGAGAAAAAGCGGTATCTTACTGCACATTGCGTCACTGCCGAACAAATACGGCATCGGCACGATGGGCAGGGAAGCCTATAAATTCGTTGACTGGCTCAGAAGCGCCGGTCAGAGTCTGTGGCAGATACTTCCGCTGTCACAGACGAGCTTTGGCGATTCGCCGTACCAGAGCTTTTCCATATATGCCGGAAATCCTTACTTCATCAGCCTTGAGACGCTGGAGGAGGATGGGCTTCTGAAGCATAAGGAATATGCGGATATAAACTGGTGCAAGGATCCGAGATATATCGACTACGCCACGATGTACGAGAACTTCTATAAAGTGATGAGGCTCGCATTCGGGCGCTTTTCTAAGGGCAGGAATGGTAACGTTTCCGAAGAATATAAGGCATTCGTTGCCGAAAATCCGTGGCTTGAGAATTACACGCTGTTCATGGCACTAAAGGACGCACACGGCGGTAAAAGCTGGTGCGAGTGGGAAACACCGCTTCGCCTGCGTGACGTAACAGCGGTATATTCCGCAAAGAAGAAGTACGCAAAGGATATGGAATTCTACGCATTCCTACAGTTCGAGTTCTTCCGTCAGTGGTACAAGCTGAAGAAGTACGCAAATGACAACGGGATACAGATTATCGGCGATATTCCGATATACTGCGCCCTTGACAGTGCGGATGTCTGGTGCGAATCGCAGCTGTTTCAGCTTGACCGTGACAGAGTGCCTACCGTCGTTGCAGGATTCCCTCCGGACGCATTCTCGGAGGATGGGCAGTTGTGGGGCAACCCCATCTACGACTGGGACAGAATGAAGCAGGAAAACTATCGCTGGTGGGTCGGCAGAATGAGCTTCGCAAAGAAGCTGTATGATATTGTCCGTATAGATCACTTCATCGGTTTCAACAGCTACTATGCCATACCGTTCGGCAGCAAGACCGCACACGGCGGCGAGTGGCACGATGGTCCGAAATACGATCTGTTCAATGTCATTAAGAGAGAAACCGGAAAGGGCGGTATCATAGCGGAGGATCTTGGAATAATCACTCCGTCTGTGAGAAAACTTCTCAAGCAGGCGGCATATCCCGGAATGAAGGTACTGCAGTTTGCTTTTGACCCTACGGGAAAGAGCGAGTATCTTCCGCAGAACTACACATCGCAGAACTGCGTTGTGTATACATCCACTCACGACAGTGATACGGCGCTTGGCTGGTTTAACAACCTTGATCGTAAAACAAAGCAGTTCGTGAAGGAATATCTCAGGGTGCGCCATGCGGCAGAACTGCCTGAGGCGTTCATCGACATCGCCTGGAAAAGCACCGCAGATATGGCTATGACTACAATGCAGGAACTGTGCGGATTCGGAACCGAGGCACGCATAAACGTTCCCTCCACCATCGGAAATAACTGGCGCTGGAGGACACTGGAGAGCGACTTTACCGCTCAGAGTGCGGCGTACCTCGACAGACTGACTGAAATAAGCAACAGAAAACCTCCCGTTAAAAAATCAAGAAAAAAACGATAATGAAAGGAGCATAATATGAAGATTGAAAATTTCAAGGAGAAGCTCGTTTCCCTCTGTGAGAAGGAATATCACGCACAGCCGAGGGAACTGACGGCAAATCAACTGCACTGTGCAGTTTCAAAACTCGTTATGGATGAGCTTTCTCCTGTGTGGGACAAGAGCCGTACGGCACACGATAAAGCACGCAAGGCAAGCTATCTCTCCATGGAGTTTCTGGTGGGTCGTGCAATATACAACAACCTGCTGTGTCTTGGGATACTTGACAGCACAGCCGAGGAACTGAAAGCACTCGGCGTGGATATATCCGAATTCGAGGAGGTCGAGGATGCCGCTCTCGGTAACGGCGGTCTGGGCAGGCTTGCGGCTTGCTTCCTGGACAGTGCGGCTACACTTGATCTTCCTCTGGACGGCTACGGAATACGCTATAAGTACGGCCTGTTCAAGCAGGGCATCAAGGACGGATTCCAGACCGAAACCGCAGACGATTGGCAGAGATACGGTGACCCGTGGAGCGTTCGTCGTGAGCAGGAAACGGTTGTGATACACTTCGCTGACGGTGATGTTAATGCAGTTCCCTATGACTATCCCGTTATCGGATACGGCACTGAGAATGTAGGCACTCTGCGACTCTGGCAGGCTGAAACCGACGATGAGTTCGACTTTGACCTGTTCAACCGCAGTAAGTTTACCGAAGCCGGAGAAAAGAAGCGTGCCGCCGAGGACATTTCCCGTGTTCTTTATCCCAATGACGAAACAGAAGCAGGAAAGATACTCAGACTGAAGCAGGAATATTTCTTCAGTGCCGCCGCAGTTGCCGATCTTATCAGAAAGCATAAGGCGATTTTTGGCACAATGGAGAATTTTGCTGATTACAATTGCATTCAGATGAACGATACTCATCCCGTTATCGCTCTGCCGGAGTTTATCCGTGTGGTAATGCGTGACGAGGGCTGGAAGTTTGACAAGGCTTTCGAAGCGGCAAAGAAGGTGTTCAATTACACCAACCATACCATCATGCAGGAAGCACTTGAGAAGTGGGACAGCAGACTTATCGAACAAATAGTCCCCGAAGTGTACAGCGTGATGATAATGCTCAACGAGGCATTCGAATCCGAAATGCACCGCAGGAATGTTCCGCAGGATAAACGTGCGGTTATGCGTCTTATAAAGAACGGCACCGTGCATATGGCAAATATTGCGGTATTCGGTTCTTCCTATGTGAACGGCGTTGCGGCTATACACACAGAGCTGTTAAAGACTACCGTGCTGAAGGACTGGTACGAACTGTACCCCGAGAGATTTCAGAACAAGACAAACGGCATCACACAGCGCAGATGGCTGGCTTTGTGCAACCGTGAACTTTCCGCACTCATTACCGAACTGCTCGGCGATGACAGCTGGGTAACCGACCTTGACAAGCTAAGCGGCCTTAAGAAGTATGCGGACGATGAGAGTGTGCTTCGCCGCTTTATAGATATAAAGCACGCTAAGAAGCAGCAGCTTGCCGACTTTATCAAGAAATCGGAGAGAATTGAAATCGACCCGAAATCCGTTTTTGATATTCAGATTAAGCGTCTGCACGAATACAAGCGTCAGCTTCTGAACGCATTCTCGATACTGTATCTTTACTACGAGATAAAGGACGGAAATCTCAGAGATTTCACTCCCACTACATTTATTTTCGGTGCAAAGTCCGCACCCGGATATTACCGTGCAAAAGGCATTATAAAGTTTATTAACGAGGTAGCAAAGCTCGTGAACTCCGACCCGGATACAAAGGATCTGCTGAGAGTGGTATTTGTGAGCAATTACCGTGTTTCCTATGCGGAAAAGCTGGTGGCTGCGGCTGATATTTCCGAGCAGATCTCCACGGCGGGTACAGAAGCGTCAGGTACAGGCAATATGAAGTTTATGCTCAACGGCGCAGTTACGCTCGGCACACTGGACGGCGCTAACGTTGAGATTGCCGAGGAAGCCGGTGCAGAGAACGAATATATCTTCGGTGCGACTGTAGAGGAACTGGAGAAGATTATGCCGCATTACGTTCCCCGTGACATTACAGAGAGCGATCCGAAAATCAAACGTGTGGTATCTGCGCTTATTGACGGTACCGTTTCCGACGGCGGAAGCGGTGTGTTCAGAGAACTTTATTTTGCACTTATGGAGGGCGCAAGCTGGCACGTTCCCGATCATTACTACCTTCTTGGCGACCTTGACAGCTATGTTAAGGCAAAGCTGGCAGTAAACCGTGACTACAGCAACGAGCTTGCGTTTGCAAAGAAGTGCTGGCTGAATATCTGCTCTGCGGGTAAGTTCAGCTCAGACCGCACCATCGCTGAATATGCAAAGGATATATGGCATATCGGCAAGGTGTGATTCACCGAGTTTTGTATCGGATTCTCTTTTTGGTTTCGTTTGCAGTGAAACGTGTTATATGGATTGTAACAACGTTTCACCGGAAACGTTGCCATTATCCACAAAAGCGACAGATGGTAATTGGCTATTATGACAAATCTGTTATAATTAAACCAGAATTTCGAACCAAGTAATCAAATTTCGAAACATAGCCGAATCTGCAGGGTAGCACAGACAGCCTGCATTTGATTTTAGGATTTTTGTTTCGAAATAAGGCGAAAGTTTCGAAATGCAATAAAAGTAAGCAAGTGATTATATTCAGGAGGAATTAATTATGAAGTACAGGAAGATCATGACAGCGATAGCTTCTATGACAATGGCAGGCGTAATGCTGGCCGGCTGCGCAAGCAACAGCACAAGCGGCACAAGCAGTACAGACAGCGGCTCTGCGGCAGGCAACAGCACAGCTTCTTCAGGCGGCAGCGAATCCACCGCCGGCAGCGAGAAGGTTAGCCTCACGGTATGGGGTCCGCAGGAGGATCAGGAACTGATCAAGAAGATGTGTGACGAATTTGCTGCTGCAAATCCCGAAAAGACCTACACCTTCACCTACGGCGTTGTCAGCGAGGCAGACGCTCAGAAGGAAGTTAACAAGGATATCTCGGCGGCGGCTGACGTATTCGCTTTCGCTTCGGACCAGACCGCTATACTGGTGAACGCAGGCGCACTCTACAGAGTAACAAAGAATAAGGATCAGATCGTTGCGGAAAATTCTGAAGCTTCTATTTCAGCGGCTTCGATAAACGGCGAGCTTTACGGCTATCCTTATGTATCCGATACCTACTTTATGTACTACGACAAGTCCAAGCTGACAGAGGATGATGTAAAGTCTATCGAAGGCATTATGTCGAAGAATATCGACGGCGTTACAACAAACTTCGCTTTCAATACAGATGACGGCTGGTATCAGGCAGGCTTCTTCTTCGGCGCAGGCTGCAAGCTGTTCGGTGATGACGGAACCGATCCCACAAAGTGCGATTTCAATAACGAGCGTGGCTATATGGTAGGCGAATATCTCATCGACCTGGTAGCAAACCCCAAGTTCGGCTCCAACTTCGATGACTCGCTTGTAAAGGCAGGCTTTGCAGAGGGTACTTTGGCAGCTGCAGTTTCCGGTGTATGGAACGCAGGCGAAATCCAGAAATCTCTCGGCGATAACTACGCAGCTACAAAGCTCCCCGAGTTCAAACTCTCAAACGGCGAAACCGTTCAGATGGGCAGTATGGCTAACTTCAAGATCATGGGCGTAAACGCTGAAACCAAGAACCCGCTTGACGCAATGGCTCTTGCTGAGTGGCTCACTAATAAGGACAACCAGAAGACCAGATTCGAGGTTCGTTCATACGCTCCCACAAACGTTGAGCTTGCAAGCGACTCAGCTACTATGAACTCCAACATCGCTGTAGGCGCTCTTGCACAGCAGGCTAAGTACTCAACCGTTCAGACTTCTATCGGTCAGGTCCAGAACTACTGGACACCCGCTGAGGCTTTCGGTCAGGAAATTATCGCAGGTACCTGCACAAAGAGCAATCTCCAGGATAAGCTGAACGCTTATGTTGAGGCAGTTCTCGCAACACTCAGCTGACAAAAAAGCATTTAAGGTAATTCACCAATAAGTATATATGTTTCTCCAGGTTCCATTTCTTCGTGGGCGGCGTGACAGCCGCCCACAGAATCGGAACGTGCTTTATGCAGTTTCAATGCTTCCTGAATACTTGACACAGAACAATATCGGTTGCATAATTTTATCCGGTTATTATATGTGTTGATCAGATCCTCCGGGAAGGCTGCATTGAAACTGCACAAAGCTTCAATACTACTCAAGGAGGTAACTGCAATGACAAGTCTTGATTTTTACGCTCTTCCGTGGTACAAGAAAATACTTGTTAAAATAGCAGAATTTTTTGTAGCCATCGGAAAAGGCGTCGCTAATTTCGTGATCGGGGCGCCCGGCGCCGTATGGCGTTTTATAAAAATGATCGGCAGGGGTCTTGGCTGGCTCGGAAGCACATTTGTTCACGGTGACGCTCTCACCAAGCTCTCATATATTATAATGGGTGCAGGAAACCTGTTCCGAGGTCAGATAATCAAGGGGCTGATATTCATTGCCGCAGAGGTAGCGTATATCGGCTTTATGATTGACTCGGGACTCGGCTTTATAGCAGGGCTCAGAAATCTCGGTACGGTGCAGAGAGGCTGGTACTTCGATGAAACGCTCGGCATTGATGTAATGCGTGAAAACGGCGACAACTCAATGCTTATTCTCCTTTACGGAATATTTGCACTGTTCGTAACTCTGGCATTCATATTCATGTGGGTACATAACATAAAGTCGGCGTACAGCGCACAGCAGATTAAAAAATCCGGCAAGAAGCTGCCGGGCTTAGTGGACGATTTGAAGTCGCTTCTGGACGGACAGTTCCACAAGACGCTTCTTTTCATTCCCGTATCCGGCATCGTGGTATTCACGATAGTTCCGCTGGTATATATGATCTCGCTGGCGTTCACCAACTATGATAAGGATCATCAGGTGCCTGCAAATCTGTTCACCTGGATAGAATTTGATAACTTCAAAACTATTCTCGGAAGCAATTCCACTATCGGCAACACTTTCTGGCCGGTACTCGGCTGGACACTGGTATGGGCATTTTTCGCAACGTTCCTTAACTACTTCCTCGGAATAATTCTTGCGATGCTCATCAACAAGAAGGGCGTCAAGTTCAAGGCATTCTACAGAACGCTCTTTGTACTCGCCATTGCAGTACCGCAGTTCGTTTCACTGCTGGTAATGAAGAATGTTTTAGCTGAAGCGGGCCCTGTGAACGTACTTCTTCAGGAGCTTGGATGGATCTCGGCTCCGCTGCCGTTCTTCACCGATCCGATGTGGGCGAGAATGACGATTATAGCCGTAAACCTGTGGATAGGTATTCCGTATACGATGCTTATCGTTTCGGGTATTCTTATGAATATCCCCGACGATCTGTATGAGGCGGCAAGGATAGACGGTGCTTCTCCGTTTGTAATGTTCAAAAAGATAACTATGCCGTATGTGCTGTTCGTTACTACACCTTACCTTATTACACAGCTTGTCGGCAACATAAACAACTTCAACGTTATTTACTTCCTTACCGGCGGTACTCCGGCAACACTGGATTACTACCAGGCAGGAAAGACCGATCTGCTCGTTACCTGGCTGTATAAGCTGACGGTCAACTCAAGGGATTACAGCTACGCCGCAACGATAGGTATCATGGTGTTCATCATCTGCTCGCTGCTTTCGCTGATAACCTTCCGCAGATCCGCATCCTATAAGAATGAGGAGGCGTTCCAGTAATGAGAGAGATAAGAAAACAATCCTACTCCTATCACAGAAAACAGCGCACGATTAATATCGTTATACAGATCGTGCTTTTGATACTGGGTCTGATGTGGATACTTCCGCTTATGTGGATAATCCTGACGTCATTTCGTGCAGAGCCCGGTTCATATACAAGCTACTTCTGGCCCAAGAGCTTCACGCTTGATAACTACTCAAAGCTGATTTTGGTGGATCAGCAGTTCAAGTTCACAAAATGGTTTATCAACACGTTTATCGTGGCGGTGGTATCCTGCATAGGCTCAACGTTCATTGTGCTTGCGGTGTCCTACGCCCTCAGCCGACTGAGATTCAAGATGCGTAAGCCTATGATGAACATTGCACTGATTCTCGGAATGTTCCCGGGATTCATGTCTATGGTCGCTATCTATTATATCCTTAAGGGTCTTGGTCTCACTGAGAATCCGCTTGTTTGTCTGACGCTGGTTTACATCTGCGGTTCCGGACTTACCTACTACATCGCAAAGGGATTCTTCGATACTATTCCGAAATCCCTTGACGAATCTGCGTACCTTGACGGTGCAACCAGGTCACAGGTGTTCTTCCGCATCACTATCCCGCTTTCAAAGCCTATCATCGTATACACGATACTCACTACATTCATGGCTCCCTGGGTCGACTACATCTTCCCAAGTATGATCTGCGGTGCAAACTACGACAGCTATACTGTTGCGCTTGGTATGTTCAAGATGCTTGAGCGTGAGTTCATCGGTACCTACTATACGCAGTTTGCTGCGGCGGCAGTGCTGGTATCCATTCCTATCGGTGCGCTGTTCATAGTTATGCAGAAGTACTATGTCAGCGGTGTTACCGGCGGTGCAGTAAAGGGCTAATATCTATTATAAAGCAAAATCACTTTTTCGGGGGGGATCTTATGGCAGTCAAGAACGTAACTATCCAGGATATTGCCGACAGGCTCGGTATGGCAAAGAGTACAGTTTCGAAGGCCATCTCAGGTGCTACCGACATCAGCGAAAAGACCCGTGAGCGTGTGCTTGCCTGTGCCGGCGAGATGGGGTATCAGGTAAAGGCAAAGCACGTTTCATATACTAAGTCGATAGTTGTCTTTATCTACGGAAGTATCCACTATGACAAGGTGGATCAGTTCGGCTATGAGATCATTCTCGGATTACAGGCCGCCGCTGCGGAACACGGTATCGGGGTAAATATCACTGCTATAAGCAATGCCGAACTGAAAAGCGGCAACTACTATTCTATCGTGTCGGGGGGAAACTGCGAGGGAGCGGTTTTCCTGGGTTTCAAGCCTCACCATGTGTTCATTGAGCACATACGCAGTCTGAATATTCCGCTGGTTATACTTGATAACAATGTTGATTATCAGCTGGCGGCTCGTGTCGGCTGTGACAGTGCAGAGGGAATTCGTCAGATGGTGCAGTATCTCTGGATGAGAGGTCATGACAGGATCGGATTTTTAGGCGGCGAGGAGGACAGTATCGTCACGCAGGAACGCTATCAGGCGTATTCCGACGCACTGAAAGAACTTGGGCTTGAGGAGGATAAAGATGCTGTCAGATACGGACATTTCTCTGCGAAAGGCACACGAAAGAGGATTCTTCCGATTGCTCAGACAGGAGTCACCGCAGTGGTTTGTATCAGCGATCTGTTAGCTTGCTCTGCAGTGCAGGAGCTTGAAAAAGCGGGATATGTCGTACCTGCGGATATAAGCGTAACAGGCTATGATAACCTCCCCGTGTCAGAATATTCGCAACCCCGTATTACAACGATGTATCAGAACCGAATACATATCGGAAAGACCGCATTCGTAATGCTTCAGCAGATGAACAGCGGTATCTCGATAGAAGCGGTCAGCCTTCGACCCGAACTTATCGAGAGAGAATCCGTGAAATTGATAGCCAAGAGAATTTTGCCCGAGGAAGACAAATGAAAAATACAAGATTTTTACTTTCAGCCGCAGCCGCTGTTACGGCGGCGGCTATTCTTTTATCCGGGTGCAGTACCCCGGAGGAAACTATGTCGGAAAGCTCACAGCCGCAGGCTCCGTCATACCGTTACGAACACGAACTGAATGTGATAGACGATAATTACCGCAATTACTACCAGGTGTTCGTTTATTCGTTCTGCGACAGCAACGGTGACGGCATAGGCGACCTTGCAGGAGTCACATCCCGACTGGACTATATTCAGGATATGGGCTTCAACGGTATATGGCTTTCGCCTATAATGCCGTCGGATTCCTACCACAAGTACAGCGTAAAGGATTATTATGCCATTGACGAGCAGTACGGCACGATGGAAGATTTTGAGAAGCTTGCCGCAGAGTGTGAAAAGCGTGGAATAAAGCTGCTGATAGACCTTGTGATGAATCACAGCTCCAACGAGCACGAGTGGTTCAAACACGCTTCAAAGAGCCTGCGCAGTAATCCGTGCGGTGCGGCTAAAGACAAGCCCTGCCTTAACGACAATATCTGCCCTGTGCATGATAAATACATCGACTATTATTATTTTACGGACGAGAAGCCTGTCGGAACGAACTCCTGGTACAGAATAGGCTCAAACCGGTGGTATCAGGCGGTTTTCTCAGAGCAGATGCCGGAGCTGAATCTTGATAATTCTGCGGTGCGAAGTGAGTTTGAGAAGATAGCAGACTTCTGGCTGGAAAAGGGTGCAGGCGGATTCCGTTTGGACGCCGTCAAGGAGTATTTCAGCGGCAACCCCGAAAAGAATATCGAGGTGCTGAATCAATTTATGAAGCACTGCAAGACGGTTGCCCCGAAATGCTACGTTGTCGGAGAGGTGTGGGAGAGCTTCACAAACTATACTAAATACTACAGTTCCGGGATTGACAGCGTATTCGGCTTCACTATGGCACAGGAAAGCGGAAAAATCGCCAAGACAATCAATGGTAAGGGTGCTGATAACTCGGTTAAATCCTTTGCACAGGCAATGGTGACTGTCGAGCAGAAGCTGGCTTCCTACAGCGATACCGCAATTGATGCACCGTTCATAGGAAATCACGATACCAACCGTGGCGCAGGCATACTCGGATATAACGAAACGAAAATAAAGGCGGCGGCAGGATTACTGCTCACAATGTCCGGTTCGCCTTTCGTGTATTACGGTGACGAGATAGGCCTTTCCGGAAGCGGACGTGACGAGAATAAGCGTGCCCCGATGATATGGGACAGCGAGGGTACGGGACTTACATACGGACCGCCTGATATGGAGCGGCAGGAAAACCGTTTTGCCGATGTGCAGACACAGCTTGCAGACGAGAATTCCATATTGAATTACTACAAGCGTGCGCTCAGGATACGCAACGAAAATCCCTGCATTGCAAGAGGTACGACCGAAGTGCTGACAGTGCCGGGACAGGATATTGCGGCAGTGCGCCGCACATTTGACGGCGACAGTATTGTGATTGTTTATAACTATTCCGATGAAAGCAAAGAGATCACGGAGCTTGACGGACTTTCCGAAATGCAGATACGGGGATATCTGACTGTGGATTCAGCAGAGGAGGTCCTGCTTGACGGCGGCCTTAAAATGCCTGCGTACAGCATTGCATTTCTTACCGGAAAATAACTACGGAGGTAATTATGGATATAATGCCTGATTTTGACCTTATCGACAGGGAATATGCATATGACGGAGAGCTTGGTGCACTTTATTCCAAGGCTCAGACTACGTTCAGAGTGTGGAGCCCGACTGCACAGAGAGCCGTGCTGAAGCTGTATCTCAGCGCAAAGGCAAATCTGCCGCATTCCGTTACTGAAATGAGCAGGGACAAAGGCGTATGGGAGGTTACCGTACCCGGCGACCTGCACGGAATGTACTATACCTATGAATTCACTTTTGACGGCTCAACCCGTGAAACGATAGATATTTACGCACGCTCAGCCGGTGCAAACGGCATCAGGGGAATGGTGGTCGATCTCTTGCGTACAGATCCTGCCGGCTGGGGCAGCGACCGTCCTCTTACACTTGAAAGCTACACGGACGCAGTGATATACGAGCTTCATGTCCGTGATTTCTCCTCCGATAAAAGTGCAAATTTCCGCCTTCGAGGAAAGTTCGGCGCATTCTGCGAGAACAGGGTGACGAACGGCTTCAGTGACACTGTGGGACTTGACTACATTGCTTCACTTGGTGTTACACATATTCATCTGCTTCCGGTGTTTGACTCCCAGACGATAGATGAGAACGACCCCGAGGCAGGCTTCAACTGGGGATACGATCCGCTCAACTACAACATTCCCGAGGGAAGCTACACTACCGATCCCAATAACGGCACCGACAGGGTAAGACAGTTCAAGGAGCTTATCCACGCAGTACATCAAAAGGGGATGGGCGTGATAATGGATGTGGTTTACAACCACACCTACAGCACGGAAGATTCACCGTTTGCAAAGACCTTCCCCGGATACTACTACCGTCACAACAAGGACGGAAGTCTTTCGAACGGTTCTGCGTGCGGAAACGAATTTGCGAGCGAACGTGCTATGGCGAGCCGATTCATCGTGGACAGCCTTTGCTATCTGGCAAAGGAATACAAGCTGGACGGATTCCGTTTCGACCTTATGGGTCTGCTTGATATTCATACGCTGAATACTGCGGCTGAGAAGCTACGCAGGATAAATCCTTCCATAATACTTTACGGCGAAGGCTGGACAGGGGGAAAAAGCCCACTGCCTGAGAGACTTCGTGCGATGAAAAAAAATGCGGTAAAGCTGCCGCAGTACGCTATGTTTTCGGACGATTTCCGTGACGGTGTTAAAGGCTCCGTATTTGAGGACGAGGAGTGCGGTTATGTAAACGGGAACGCATCGGAGCTGTCGGAGATGATGAAGTCGGTAATATCCGGCGGAATCTACCGTATGGATGTGCAGAGAAAACGTTCTGAATGTTGGACGGATACTCCTCAGCAGGTCGTGAACTATGTTGAGGCGCACGATAATCTTACTCTCTTTGACAAGCTGAGAATTTCTATGCCGGAGGCTTTAGGGCAGGAGCGTGTATCGGTAGATAAGCTGGCGGCTGCTCTTGTGTTTCTTTCGGAGGGAATTCCTTTCATGCAGGCAGGGCAGGAGATACTGCGCAGTAAACCGTCGCCTGATGGAGGATTTGTTCACGACAGCTACAATTCTCCCGACAGCGTGAACAGCATTAAGTGGAACGATGTTACCATTCACCGTAGTGTTATGGAATACTACCGTGGGCTTATCGCAATACGGAAGCGTTTTCCGGAATTCAGACTGCGTACTGCGCACGATATTCGCAGTCGTCTGGAATATGAAGATCTCGGCGGCGGTGCATTGGCGGTGCATTACGGCGATAGGCTGATACTGGTGATAAATCCGGGAGAAGCAGTGCTGAAATACGATCCGGGTCGCTCTGCGGAAATTTACGCAGACAGCAGAAAGGCGGACGCTCAGCCGCTTTATCGGACTAAAGGCGCATTTGCCGTGAAACCGCATAGCATCATACTGGCAGGGCTGAATTAAAGCGACTTTGCACAAAGACATTTATTGATTTTTAACATTAAGAAAAAGACAGAATATAAAACGCACAAAACCCCGTCACAGAAACGCTCTGTGACGGGGTTTTCTTATGTGCTGAAACGGTCGAAAAGCCTTATTTCAAGCGGTTTTTGGACAATAAAAAATCCACCGTAATTCTATTAAAATTACGGTGGAATTATGGCGGAGAGGAAGGGATTCGAACCCACTAAATCAATTAGTTTCCAGAATCATATCCATACTATCCGCCAAAAGTAACTTGTACTTTTGCATGGCGGACGGAAAGACGTGCTGATAAACACGCTCAATCATATTTGTTGACGAATGTCCCATCAATTCGGCTATGTATCTTTGCGGTATGCCCATTAGCAAGCATTTCGAGGCGTAATAGTGTCGTAAGGCATAAAATTTGAAATAATACAAATCGCTATTTGTGTCAAAGAACTTACGCCACTGGTCACCGATTTCTTTTGCGGTCATACCGCAGATTGATTGCTGTCGGTGGTTAATGTTATTAAGAAGAGTCTTTTCCATTTGATTTGATATTGGGATAGACCGATAGCCAGCATAAGTTTTAGGTGCTTTTCGTATAGGATTGCCCTGATGATCCAATACGATTGCCGCCTTTATCTCAATTTGTCCTTTGCAAATGCAATCACCGGATAGAGCAGAGATTTCAGAAGGACGCAATCCGCATTGACTGGCGAGAAGAAAAGGTTTAAGTAAATTCGGGTTTGAATGCTTGATCCGGTTGTAAATCATGTCAATCTCTTCCTTTTCGGGAATGTAAAATGATGTCTTGATTTTCTGCGGCTTTGTTACATATAGCTTTGAGCGTATTTCCGGCGCAAACATTTTAACAGCAGCATTTACAAGGCCTACAGCATTGCTGATAGACTTTGGTGAGTATTTCAGCATATCGCCGTTAATAGCACTTTGATATAGCTCAGAATTTAAATCCGATAACTTGACGTCCATTAAATTCTGTAACTGATTGCGCTTGACGATCATATAACCTTTTACAGTTGACGGCGATAGAACAGCATACTTGCTTTCTATATAGCAATCTATCGCCTGTTTTACAGTGATATTTTTGTTATTATTCATTAAATCCTCTCCATTTCCAATTAATTTGATTATTATATCATAATTTGAGATGTTTATCAAATATTATAAAGCACGGCTCGTCCGTGCTTTCTGCTTTTAAAAAGGAGGTGAGCTGATGCCTGCAAAGATAATTGATTTTACTGCGCCGCACAAACGAAAAACCGAAAGTGAAATCAGAATATCAGAAGTCGAGAAGATGGCTCTCGATAAGAAGATGAGTTACGGACAGTATGTAGCGATGCTTGAAGAAGAAAAGAAAAAAGACTATATGCAGCATTAACTATAATTGAATGGTGCGACACGATGTCGCACTATACATGAGAGCAACCAGTACAGTCGGTGCAACTCCGGCAGCTCTCAAGGAACGACAAGAGGTAGAAAAACGTTTTAAAGCGTGCTTATGATGGGAATTGTGATTATGTCGTTTCTTTTGCAACGGACAGTGATAGCTACACTGTAGGACGGAAAAGTAAGCCTGCCGTCCTTTTCCGTTGCTTTATTTTATAAAGAGGCTTAACAATATGTGTTGCCCAGCAACAGAAAGAGGTTTACAAAATGAAAATGATCGCTTTTTACAACAACAAAGGCGGAGTTGGCAAAACTTCCACGGCAATCAACATTGCATACACGTTATCCCATCGTAAAAATCGTGTTCTTTTAATTGACTTTGACGGTCAGTGCAACAGCTCACGATTTTTTACCGAATTAACAAACGACGAGAGCGGCTGTGAACGTGCTATTATCTGCGCCGATGAGAAGCCACTGATTAAAAAAACACGTTATGATAACATTGATATTGTAACTTCATCGGTTAAAATGAACGCAATATCTAATGAGTTTGTCAACTTATCAGATGAAGAAAAACAGTCAAACATAATTAAGTTCAGACAGTCAGCTTACGACTACATAATAGTTGATATGCCGCCGGCGATGAACAACTTCACAGAAAACGTTTTGACGATCTGTGACTATGTATATGTGCCAATCGAACTCGGAACTTTTGCGGTCCAGGGACTTGCGAGAGTAACACAGAAAATCGCAAATGCCGGAACAAAATATGCTTGCTTCGCATCGAAATATGATAAAGGCAACAAAGCAGATCGTGAGTTGCTCGAAATAATGAAAAAGAACCTTGGTGATAAAGTATTGAATACCGTTGTTCCGTTCTCCAGAGCTATAAAGAACAGCATAAGCTACAGAATAACAGCTTCGGAGTATATGGCTTGGATAAATCCTGCACGCTGCTACGAGCAGCTTGCTAACGAAATTATCCACTCTGTTGAACAGTAAAGATTATCAAGGAGGAATTAAAATGGCGAAAAAATTTACTTTTGATGACGCAATAACAACAGATATTAAAGGTGCAGCATCAAATAGCTACATTGATAATATAAAGATGATTAAAATTGCCGACATCGAAACAAATGCAGAAAACTTTTACTCTCTGCCGGATATTGAAGATCTTGCGGAGGACATCGACCGTCAGGGACTGATCCATAGTCTGGCTGTTGCGAAAATTTCTTCCGAGAAATATAAACTAATCAGCGGTCACAGAAGATTAACTGCAATCAAGCTCTTAATCGAAAACGGCAAATGGAATAACGAAACTGTTCCGTGTTATGTGATAACAGCAAAGAAATCTGATGCAGAAATGAATCTTGATCTGATAATGCTGAATCACACACAGCGGAAATACAGTGACGCAGATATTTTTAAAGAACACGAAGAACTTAAAAAAATATTTACACAGCTTGAAGCTGACGGCGTTGAAATAAAAGGCAGACTTCGTGAAAAAATTGCAAAGGCAATGCACGTTTCTTCTGCACAGATTGGAAAGATTGAGAACATAAAAAACAATGCAATTGATTCTGTTAAAGCGGCGGTTGAAAACGGAGAGCTTTCTATTTCGACAGCAAATGAAATTGCAAAACACAATACCACGAAACAGCAGGAGATCATATCATCTCCGATAGAAAAAATTAAAACAGCTGACGTCCGCAGCATAAACAAAAGCAAACCTAAATCAAAAAACAACGAAAGCAAAATAATTCAGAACGATGACGGCATATATGACAAAACTACCGAGATTTTTCTGACAAAGGATGAGATAAATTTTTTGAACAAAAACTTCGACCGGCTTGGTTTTTCGTATCTGCTTTCTGTTTCTTCTGACAGTGATAAGCTGCTCATTGAAAATATAATATCCAAAATAAAAGGAGAAAAACCGAATGGCAAGAGATGTTAATGCACTTATTAACAAGTGTGAAAATGCGATAACTCAGGAAGAAAAAACAATATCGGATGCTAAAGAAAAAATCAGAAAGTTACGCAAGGAAATTAAAAAACTTAAAGCCGAAAAGGACAATCAGTTTGCTAACGATTTACTTGCGGCAATTATGAAAGACGGCGAAATATCCGATGAAAAACGAAAAGAAATTCTTGCAATGCTGAGCAATTCCGATACAAAAAAATCTGACAGTCAGATTGAACAAAATGCACTGACAGAAGAAAAAAACTTTAACGAAAATGATTCGCAAAATACACTCAGTGAGCGTAGCGATTTTTAAAAAACAAAATCACAAATTTGTTTTTCGGGGTATTAGGGGGTTCACCCTAACAAGCGAACGAGTGCACCAATCGGGTGCACGTGTTCTGTGCTTGCCACTTTGTGATTTACTGCGTAAATCGCATAGTGCTTCTTGCTACGCAGAAGTTTCGAGAGGAGTAGAAAATGCCGTATAAAAATGCACGGATACACCTGAGAGTAACCGATGAAGAGAAGCAAAGCTTAGTCGAAAAAGCAACACTTGCAAGACAAAGTGTAAGCCAATACATTCTATCACTTTCAGAAAATAAAACAATAATTGTTGTCGATGGTGCTGATGAGGTAACACGACAGCTATTAAAAATCGGCAACAACATAAATCAGATTGCGATAGTTGCAAATACAAGCAGAAAAAATGAAAGTGAATTGCCAAATTACTACTTAAAGAGAATCACAGATTATCAAAACGAAATAATGAAACTGCTCAAAGATCTGCTGCTTGCTGTCACAAATGCTGAAAGCGAAAACGAAGAAAGCGATAAAAATAATGGCGGTTAATCAGTCTGCAGAAAACAAAATCAAAACCGTAGCAGGTTTGACGGAAGCACTTGCTTACATAACAAATCCTGCAAAAATATACGAGGTTTCAAGAATAAATTGTTCGGGAAGTAATTCAAATACTCTTGAACAATTCAGATTATTGCGTTTAGCTTTTAATCAGAATAAAGGAATTATTGCTCATCATTTTATTCAGTCTTTTTCTCCGAACGATAATATTACGCCGGAAACTGTTCATCGTTTCGGCGTGGAATATGTGAAGCAGTGTTTCCCGAATTATCAAGTAGTTGTCAGCACTCACATTGATAAAGAGCATTTACATAATCACATAATCGTAAATTCCTGCAATATGATTACAGGAAAAAAGTTTTACGATAATAAAGAATCAATGAAAAACAACAGAGATATAAGCGATAAACTGTGTCGCAAATACGGAGTATCTGTTATAAGCACTCAATCTGAATTCAAACCGATAGATCAAACAACAATGCAGTTAGCACTAAAACAAAAGTCGTGGAAAATTCAGCTACTGAGTGATCTTGATGATGCGAAAGAAAAGTGCAGAAGCAAAAGCGAATTCATATCTTTTTTCAAAAGCAGAAATTATGAAATCCGATATGAAAAACATATAACAATTCGCAAAATCGGTGAAAAGAAAGCAATTCGTGTTGATACTTTGGCTAAACAGTTCGGCAACCAATATACTAAAGCCGAGCTTGAAAAGGCAATGGGATATTCAACAAATCTTGCTGATACAAATACAAACAATGTAAATTTGCAATCGAAGAAAACCTGCGCAAGAAAAAATATTAACGAATGGCAAAGGTTTGAATCTTGGTCATTTTCTCAAAAAAACCGATACGCAAATAATTACAGGTGTTTAAAAAAACAGTATGGAACGAATTATCAACCGAGCCGTTTTCCGAAAGGTACACGGAAATCCTTGTTGCTTACACTGTTGTGTGTATTTTTTGTCAGTCCACGAAAGACATACAGAGAACATACAAACTACCGGTTATCCAATAGGACTACAGCTAATACGAATATAATCAGAACAAAATATCGGTGCGAGAACATCAGATACGGAGACCTGATATCAGCCCAGGGCAACAATTTTGCTGTTAAAATTCCGGCAGATCAGCTTGGAAAAATTATTGTTCTACCGATATTCTACAGTGCCAATGTGAACTTGGAAACTAACACAGCAGTTATTACAGTCAAGGAATATAACAAAGAAATAATCTGTCAGGCTCTCGGTTATGACAGCAAAAAAATTGCACAGCAATCGGATAAATTGATTAACTCACAAAAATACAAACGATTGAAAGATTATGTAGCATCTTCGAACACAAAACTAAGTTATATGATTGTGACTAAAATACAGTTAGAGCTGTTAAAAATGAATGAAATCGAGCTTGCGGCTTTCCCGAAGGATGATGGAAAGTATAACGTTGCGTTTATGCCGGACACCAAGGAGCGCATCAATAAAATCCTCTACCCGTCGGATGATAGCAAGCAGGAATCAGAATATGAAAGAAATAGCAGAATCAATAATGAAATTAAACGTTTAGCTGCAATAAACGGCGAGAAACCTAAATATAGAATCGTTACTTCCGATTTGCTTGACAACATAAAGCAATCCGGTATCCAGTTTGCTTATTTCAAAAAAGGCGATAAGTATAATATAGTTTTCCTTAGGAAAAACGAAACGGAAATTGATCAACTACTGAAACAACTCAGAAAAGAAAAATAGCAGAAGCAACAAAAAATCCAGTTTTAATTTGTTTAATATTTAATGTTATAATGATAGACAAACGCAACGAAAAGTGTTATAATAAAGTCGGCGAAATCTATTCTCCGACTTTTTATATAAAATGATGACGGCTTACTAAGAAGTGAGCCGCAGAAAAAACGGAGGTATAGATATGGCAAGGAAGTACGAACTGATAAATGATTTGTACGATCAAATCATTGTCGATGTGACGAAAGACGCTCGAGCGTGGCAATCGTTCTTAAGAACTGCTTGCAGAAATTACAAGTTACGTTTTGACGAACAGCTGTTACTGTTTGCTCAGCGTCCGGACGCAACGGCGGTATTAGAAATCGAACGTTGGAACACAGCATTCGGCAGATGGGTCAACAGAGGTGCAAAAGGCATCGCAGTATTTGAGGATTCTTCGGGCAAAAACCAAAGACTTAAATACTACTTTGACATCACCGATACACACGGAACAAAACGGTCAAGAGAAGTTCCGGTATGGAAAATGTCTGACGAATATCAAAGCGATGTTACGGAAGCATTAAAAAATACATTTGGCACATTAAGCGACTTGGATAGTCTTGAAAGCGTAATTAAAGAAAGCGTATCTAATGCAGTGGATGACAACATAGATGACTATATCTATAATTTTATCAGAAACGGAACAGGCAGTGAAATAGACTATATAAGTACTGATGAAGCTGAAGAAATATACAAACGACTTGTAAAAAACAGCGTAGTGTATATGATTTCCGAACGTCTTGGAGCAGACAGTGGGTTAACCGAATCCGATTTTGAGGGTATAGAATATTTCAGCACACATGAATTGTTGAACTCTATCGGATATGCCACAAGCGATATAGCCAAAATGGGACTCGGTGTAGTCGCAAAAACGGTTCGTGCAATTGAAAAGGAAAATCAACAGGCGATAATGCCTGACAACAATATAAGCTATAATAGCGAAAGGAGTTCTAATTATGAAAGAAATCACTTACACAATGCAGGGCGACTATCTGATTCCGGATCTTTCATTACCGGAACAGCAGGAGGTAACACTCGGCAAATGGGCACAGATGAAAAAGGAATATCTGAAGCAGCACCACAAGATAATGTACTACAATCTGATGACGAGTTGTCAGTTAACACAGTACCTCGCAGAAACGGAACAGAGAGCGCTCAAACTGGAGGACGAGCTGATCAAAGAGATGTCGGTAAAACAGGGGCTGACAGAAGAGCTGAAAGCGAAAGATATGATGAAATGGGTTCAGCTGATGAACAATCTCAGGCACGAAGTTCAAGAGATAGTTACTCAGCAGATAATAATGAGCGTTTAAGCAACATTAAGCCGTTACCGTCAATCAATGAACAAACGGCTTTCATAGCAGAATATGAAGCAGAGGTTACAAAAGCCTCTGCTTTTTCTGTTTCTCCGGAAGATAACAGTAATGCTACTTTATCAAAAGATACAGTGACGATTACTTGTAACTGGAGCGAAAGTAACGCTTTTGAGGATGGCAAAACCTATTCAGTCGCAGAGTTCGATCGAATTATGGAACAAGCCGACAGAGAAAAGCAAGACGGTTGGCAAATAGGTATTGAGAAATACGGCTCTGCCGAAGAGTGGAAAGCACAGGACGAAGAGAGTTATTACAATTACCTGGGATATGATAAAACTAAATTCACCGTTAATATGCCAAACGGCAAAAGCATAACGGAAAGGCAGGATATAGGCGACGGATACGGTGGTGTGATCAGCTTCTTCCGCAGCTTAAAGTCATTGCAGGGATACGTTCCTTTACTTGAAGTTCAGCGTGAAATCGACAATGCGATAATTGCCGATAACGATAATACAAAGTATCGGTATACAATTGGCGATACCGTTTTCATCGGAGCGTCCGAATACAGTATTACAGCAATAGACGATCAACGGGTTATGCTCAGTGATACTAACGCTCCTTTTTTCAACAAAGAATATGACAGAGCCGAATTCGACCAAAAAATCAAAGAAAACTCGCTAAATGAGCATTTGAAGGTAACTTCATTACCTGAAGAAAGTACCGAAATAATTAATGCTAAAGCCGAACCCGAAGCAGAATATGAAGATGCTTTTTTTATTGACCGAGAACAAGAAAGCGTTACTTGGATGTACTTCAACCCCGATAGCAATGCCGGCGGTCAGTATGTTACGAATACACTCTCTTTTGATGAAATCAGAGAAGCGGCACAAAGCCACAAGTCGGCAGATGACTTCTTCGATTATCTCGGCAGTATTGCAAATCAAACTCTTTCAGATGTAGGCACAGAATGGTTTGAAGAAGCAGAAAAAGAATTTCATACAACACCGGATTTTTCCGACTGCTCTTCCGCCACAATGGAAGCACTCATCGAAAATGTCGGTAAAACCAATACGACAGTCACGAATATCGAAATCCACGATGATATATCCGACAAAGAACAAAAACCGGTTGCTCCTGCTTGGGAACAGAGGAAAAAGTCAAAGGTAAAGAGCTTTGACTTGCACCCCGATGTTCCGATGTCAGAGCGAAATAACTTTGATTTGCGTTCCAATCCCGTTGAACAAGTAGGCAAGAAAGAACGCTTTCGTAGAAATGCAGAAGCAATAAAGGTACTCAAAGAATGTGAGTTTGAAAACAGATTTGCCACACCCGAGGAACAACTCGTCCTGTCTAAATATGTCGGCTGGGGCGGTTTGCCCGAAGCCTTTGACGAGAATAATTCAGCGTGGGCAAATGAGTTTGCAGAGCTTTATACTATACTCTCACCCGAAGAATATGCCGCCGCAAGAGAAAGTACACTGACCGCCTTTTACACCCCTCCCGATGTAATCAATGCCATATACAAGGCAATGGAACAGATGGGATTTAAGGAGGGCAACCTGCTTGAACCGTCCTGCGGTATCGGTAACTTCATCGGTATGCTGCCAAAGTCAATGAAAAGCACAAAGATTTACGGCGTTGAGATTGATACAATCTCGGCAGGCATTGCACAGCAGCTTTATCAGAAATCTTCAATAGCGGCACAGGGTTTTGAGAATGTCAATATACCCGACAGCTTTTTCGATGGCGTTGTTGGCAACGTGCCATTTGGCGATTTTAAGGTTGTTGACAAGAAATACGATAAGCACAATTTTCTGATTCACGATTATTTCTTTGCAAAGTCATTGGATAAGCTCCGTCCGGGCGGTGTTATGGCTTTGATTACAAGCAAGGGTACTATGGACAAAGAAAACAGTTCGGTCAGAAAGTATATTGCTCAACGTGCCGAACTTTTAGGTGCAATTCGCCTTCCGAATGATACTTTTAAAAGCAGTGCCGGAACGGAGGTTGTATCTGATATTCTGTTTTTGCAAAAGCGAGATCGTCTTATTGATATTGAGCCTGACTGGGTTCACCTTGATACGAACGAAAACGGAATTCGTATGAATTCATATTTTGTTCAGAATCCTGAAATGGTACTCGGTGAAATGAAGACTGTATCAGGTCGTTTCGGTCAGCAAGTAACTTGCGAACCGTATACAGACAGTAGTCTTGCCGATCTCCTGTCTGATGCTATTGCCAATATTCACGGCGAAATATCAGATTACGAGAATGATGTTGCAACCGATGAACTTGAGGAAGATATGTCAATTCCCGCAGATGCTTCTGTAAAGAATTTTTCTTATTCTGTTGTAAATGATAAACTGTATTTCCGTGAAAACTCACGAATGATACCTGTGACAGTATCTGCTACAGCAGAAAGTCGTATCAAAGGATTAATTATAATTCGTGATTGCACACGCAATTTAATCGAATTACAAGCAGATGACTATCCGGAAGAAGACATTAAAGCGGCACAGGAGTTGCTTAATGCAAAATATGACAATTTTACTGCAAAATACGGACTGATTAACAGCAGAGCCAATAAGTCGGCGTTTAGCGATGATAGCTCTTTTGCACTTGTGTCTGCCTTGGAAATACTCGGCGATGAAGGGCAACTTGAGCGTAAAGCGGATATATTCTTCAAACGAACGATAATGCCGCATAAGCCTGTTGTTACACAGGTCGATACGGCAAGCGAAGCACTCGCTGTGTCTATCGGCGAAAAAGCTATAATTGATATGGAATACATGAAACGTCTGACCGGAAAAGAGGAAAACGAGCTCATTAATGATTTGAAAGGTGTAATCTTCTTAAACCCTCTTTATGAAGGCAACAATGAAAATCTGTCAAAGTATTTCACCGCCGATGAATATCTGTCGGGTAATGTAAGAGAAAAACTTGCAATAGCACGAAACTCGGCTAAAGTCGATTCCCGCTTTAACATTAACGTTGAAGCACTTGAAAAAGTACAGCCTGAAGACTTGACAGCAAGTGAAATTTCCGTAAGACTTGGTTCGACGTGGTTGCCGGTTGATATTGTTCAACAATTCATTTATGAATTTCTGAATACTCCCGGATACGCAAAAAGCAGTATAATTGTACATTACTCAAAGTATACGGGAGAATGGAGTATCGACGGCAAATCGTATGACCAAAGTAATGTAAAAGCGTATAACACATACGGTTCTGCCCGTATAAATGCGTACAGAATAATCGAAGAAACTTTGAATCTGAAGGATGTGCGTATATTCGATTACGTTGAAGATATTGACGGAAACAGAAAGGCTGTACTTAATAAAAAAGAAACTGCTATCGCACAATCAAAGCAGGAGCTTATAAAGCAAGGCTTTCAGGAATGGGTATGGTCAGATCCGCAACGCAGAGAACGGCTTTGCAAGCTATATAACGAAAAATTCAACTCAATCCGCCCTCGTGAATATGACGGAAGTCATATAGTATTCAGCGGGATGAATCCGGAAATCACGCTCAGAGAACATCAGCGGAATGCAGTTGCTCATATTCTTTACGGCGGTAATACACTGTTAGCTCACGCTGTAGGTGCCGGCAAAACATTTGAAATGGTAGCGGCAGCACAGGAAAGTAAGCGACTTGGATTATGCAACAAGTCGCTGTTCGTAGTTCCGAATCACCTCACCGAGCAATGGGCAGCCGAGTTCTTACAGCTTTACCCTTCTGCGAATATTTTAGTAGCAACAAAAAAAGACTTCGAAACTAAAAATCGTAAGAGGTTCTGCGGTCGTATTGCTACAGGAGATTATGACGCTGTAATTATCGGTCATTCACAATTTGAAAAAATACCGATGAGCATTGAGCGTCAAAGAGCTTCTCTCGAACAGCAGGAAAACGAAATCACAAACGGCATTGCCGAATTAAAACGCAATCGAGGAGAAAATTTCTCGATAAAACAGCTTGAGAAAGCGAAAAAAGCTATTCGTCAGAAAATTGAAAAGCTTAACGATCAGTCACGCAAGGATGATGTAGTTACTTTTGAGGAGTTAGGTGTCGACAGGCTATTTATTGACGAAAGTCATTATTACAAGAACCTCTACCTTTACACAAAAATGCGAAATGTCGGCGGTATTGCACAAACAGAAGCACAGAAATCTTCCGACCTCTTTATGAAGTGCCGATACCTTGATGAACTTACAGGCGGTCGAGGAACTGTATTTGCGACCGGTACTCCGATTTCAAACAGTATGGTGGAATTATACACCATTCAACGTTACTTACAATATGACACCCTTGCAAAGAACGAACTACAGCATTTTGATGCCTGGGCTTCTACTTTTGGCGAAACCGTTACCGCAATAGAGCTTACGCCCGAGGGTACAGGTTACAGGGCAAAGACAAGATTTGCTAAGTTCTTTAATTTGCCGGAGCTTATGTCGATGTTTAAAGAAGTTGCCGATATACGCACAGCCGATATGTTGGAACTTCCGATTCCTAAAGCAAATTTTCATAACGTTGCTGTAAAACCGTCAGAAATACAAAAAGATATGGTCGCAAAGCTCGCCGAACGTGCTGAGCTTGTGCGAAAAGGAAACGTTGATGCCAGTGTAGACAATATGCTGAAAATAACAAATGACGGCAGAAAACTTGCGCTTGATCAGCGTATGCTGAATGAGATGCTTCCCGACTTTGAGGGCAGTAAAATCAACGCTTGTATTGATAACATCTATCGTATATGGGAAGAAACAGCCGACAAGAAATCAGCGCAGCTTGTGTTCTGCGACCTATCTACGCCAAAGAACGACGGCACTTTTTCGGTGTATAATGACATCAGAAAGAAGTTGATTGAGCGAGGCATTCCCGAAAGTGAAGTCCGCTTTATCCACGAAGCAGACACCGATGTTAAGAAAAAGGAGTTATTCCAAAAGACACGCAAAGGCGAAGTCAGAGTGCTTCTCGGTTCAACTCAAAAGATGGGAGCCGGCACGAATGTTCAGGACAGGCTTATCGCCCTGCACGATATAGATTGTCCGTGGCGACCGTCAGATCTTGAACAACGAGCAGGAAGAATTATTCGTCAGGGCAACTCTAATCCTGAAGTTGAAATCTACAGGTATGTTACAGAGCAAACCTTTGACGCTTACCTTTATCAGCTTGTTGAAGGCAAACAAAAATTTGCCAGTCAGATTATGACAAGTAAATCACCGGTAAGATCTGCTGACGATATAGACGAAACTGCACTTTCTTATGCGGAGATCAAAATGCTTGCAACAGGCAATCCGTATATCAAAGAAAAAATGGATTTAGACATTCAGGTTCAAAAGCTGAAACTATTGAAAGCTAACTATCTTTCCGAAAAATACAACCTTGAGGATAAAATAATTAAATTCTATCCTCAGAAGATTGCGGCGTTGAATAACACTATAAAAGCGTTGGAACAGGACTTAGCTACAGCAAAAGCACATCCGAAGCCCTCCGATGACAGCTTTGTCGGCATTGAAATTGACGGCAAATACATTTCAGAAAAAGCCGATGCCGGAAAAGCTATCTTAGAGTTCTGCAAGCAAATGAATAACCCTGATCCGATAGCAATCGGTAAATACAGAGGTTTCGATATGGAACTTCAGTTTAGTTCAGGCGTAGTGCATTGTTATGAAATTGCATTAAAAGGTGCAACAACACAAAAAGTATCACTTGGCGAGGACGCAAACGGTAACATAACTCGTATCGACAATGCAATCGGACGTTTATCTGAGCATATCGAAAATACAAAAGTTGAACTTAAGAATATACAGACACAGTATGAAACTGCACAGATTGAGGTGCAGAAACCGTTTGCACAGGAAGAAGAATTAAAGGCTAAAACTAAGCGCCAGATAGAAGTTGAGAAGCTTATATCTTCCGGTGCGACCGATGAGCAAAAGCAAGAAGATATACCTGATTGCTACTACTTTCCTGCTACCGATGAACAGATAAATGCTTTAACTAATGCGTCTGTTTCTTTTGAAAAGCAAACCAAATCAGACGGTAGCATAATAATACGGGTTGGTATTGATGATAAGGAAAAAGCAGAAACAATTATGAATGCAAAAAAAGTTGTATTATAATTTTCTGACTGTAAACAAAGCTGTGCGGTGTGAAAAAAACACACCGCACACGTGTTTGTGCTACAGGTAGCACAACTTGACTGAGAAAGGATTATAATATGGAAAAGTTGTCCACAGTTGATAAAATCGAATTGATAGCAAGATATGAAATAAGGCACAATACACCCGAACCCGATCGTATCACGGAATGGTTTGGAGATTATGCAATGTATGCATCAAAAAAGCTCGGCAGAGAAGAAATTGATGATATTTTCGTTGCAAAATTCATTCCTTTGTTGCTCAATGAATGGTATATCGGTTTTCGTGGTGAGAAAAGCATAGAAAAGGAATTTTTTGAGCATACATCCCGTTTGAACTCCGAGTGCTTCAAAAACTCGCTTCCGAATAATCTTGATGATTGGGAAAAAGCAATTATAAATGAATTGGAAGGCGTTAGCGAACAAGTAGCCTCCGGTAATATTCCCGTATTACAAGAAAGAACCAAAATCTATATTGACATGGACGGAACTATCGCAAGGTTTCACGACGAAAACTTGTATCTTGAACGTATGTTCGAAAAAGGTTTTTTCAGAGATTTAAAGCCGTTTGAAAACGCTGTAGCAGCTATTGAGAAATTAGTGAATGATAGCACGGCGGAGATTTATATTTTATCGGCTACGTTAAATTCCTGCTCATTGGACGAAAAAAATCAATGGCTTGATAAGTATCTGCCTAACATAGATAAAGATCACAGAATTTTTACTTCTCTGAATGTACCAAAGTCAGAAGCTATCGGTCATCAACTCACCGATAAAGATATTCTGATAGACGATTATAATAAAAATCTATTGGAGTGGGAAAAGGCAGGCGGTACATCTGTAAAAGCCAAAAACAATATTAATCACAAAGGACTGCACGGAGAACTGTGGAAAGGTGAGATCGTTGATGTAGTGAACGGTGATATTTACAGCGATATTTGCAAATTGGCGAATGAGAACTACTATTATGCGTATATAAGTCAGAGCGATGTTGAGCAACTTAAACAATCAGGAATTTGCTATCATCTTCGGATGTCGGGTGAAAGAATAATCGCAAAAGTCAATATCATCGATAAACCGATTCTTGACAATATAGTTGACAATAATCGGTCAGTAAATTGTGCTACAGGTAGCACAATCAAAATATAGAAAGAGGTGAGAAACTGTATTGTGCTACAGGTAGCACGATACGGTTATATGGATATACAGTCAAAAGTAATCAAAAATACGGATAACAAAAGTCCGGTGAAAGCCTATGCTACTGTTTGTTTAAACAACAACATAGCTATTCACGGCTTTAGAATAATTGATATAGGCACAGATGACGATGCGTTGTATGTAGCAATGCCAAGCAATCGTAACAGCGATGGCAAATACTACGATATGGCATTTCCGACACGCTCGGAAGTCAAAGAGGATATAATCAATTCCGTTATCGGAAATTATGTTGACAACCCATCTTCCCTGCCTGTTGAAAAATCACCTGTAGATATGAAAATCACCGTTAGGCTTCATAAAACAAAAGCATACGGTGATGAGGTTCCTGCTGTCGGTGAAATCAGATTGTCTGATAGCTTTGTTATTTCAGGCATTAAAATAACCTGCCATGACGGAACAATAGATTATGAAATGCCAAAAATTAAGAGTAAAGACGGTAATTACTATGATATGGCAGTCCCTTTGAATGACCGTTTCGGACAATTACTCAAAGAAAAGGTGTTATCTGAATACGGGCTGTTGTCTACTCAGATATTATGCGGGAACATTAACCATGCGGAATTGACAGCTGAAGGCGAGGTAGCGTACAAGTTATTCAAAAACAACAGCATAGCTCAAAAGGTGATCAATCAGCTGTCTGAGCGCAACATCAAATATTCCGCTAAAATCAATGCACGGGAAACTACAATATGTTTTCTGAAATCCGATTTTGAAACAATGCGGGAAATATCTCTTAAAGCCGCATCCGAAACAGAAAAAAGTCATCAAAAGCTGTAATGCTGAAACCTGCCGCCGAACCGCAACAGAACAGGATATGATATTGATTGTATCCGTAACAGGAGGTACTTATATGAATATAACAACAAGAATAACAAAGCTTGACAACCCGGAAAGCAAGTTGAAAGCTTTAGCCACAGTCGTACTCAACGGCAACTTTGCCGTTGGCGGCATTAAGGTCATTGGAACCGAAAAGGGAATGTATGTCGCTATGCCGAATCATCTCGGCAAAGATAATCAGTACTATGACGACTGCTATCCGGTTACCGCCGAAATGCGCAAAGCTATAAACACAGCTGTAATGACAGCCTACGAAAACAATGACACTGCTGTAATTAAAAGCGAACCCGAAGCAATCGCAATGAAAGTCAAGGTGCTTCCTAACAACAATCATGATAGCAATCTTAAAGGATTTGCTCAGATAACCATGGATGATTGTTTTGTTGTGTCAGGTGTGAAAGTTTTCGACGGTGCAAACGGAATGTTTTTGCAGATGCCGCAGTATAAAAATTCAGCCGGTGAATACAAGAATGTTGCCAATCCGGTTACAAAGGAATTCCACGATGAACTGAGCAACAAGGTGATAGCTGCATATAAAAATGTTGCAACTACAGCAAATAAACAGCAGGAAACACAGGCAACCGCAACAAGCGTGAAGCGTTAACAGATAATCGTTCGGCGGCAGTTTTCTATATATTTATTTTGTGCTACAGATAGCACAATGTAACAAGTTTGTAAAAATCGGCGAAACGCATAAAAAACAATACTATATTTTGTATATGTTTTTGTTATGTTTCGCTGGACTTTTGTCCGCTTTTATGGTACAATATACTTGAGGAAATAGTACCGAATCGAAAGGAGATGCACAAATGGCAAGAAATATAGTAAAGGCAAAGCTGGATATAATATTCAAGAAGTTGTTCACGGACGATGGCGATAATGAACTTCTTATCGGACTTCTTGATGCGATACTCGAATTACCGGAAGACGAAAAGATAGCCGACATTCAGATAACAAAGAATGAACTGATGCCGGACAGCCCCGACGGAAAGGTAAGCAGACTTGACCTCAATGTCAAATTGCAAAGTGAAAAGGATAAGACGGAGAATAAATACAGGCTTATCAATGTAGAGATACAGCTGAATCAGAGGTCTGACTACGCCGAGAGAGCATTGTTCTACTGGTCAAAATTATTCACCGGCTCACTTAAATCCGGTGACGCATACAGCGAACTGCCGATGACAATTTCACTTAACATTCTCGGATATTCGATGTTTCCGGACAGAGAAAAGTATCACTCGATATATTTACCTAAAGAAGAAAGTCATAACGATGTATTGACCGATAAGTTTTCATTACAGTTTTTCGAACTTGAAAAACTCAATCACAGAAAAACCAATCTTCAGAGCAAAAAAGAACGTTGGTTAAGATTCTTGAATGCAGAAACGGAGGAGGAGCTTGATATGTTAGAAACAGCAAAGGATTCGACACTTGATAAGGCAATCACAAAGCTGAAATACTTCAGCGAAAACGAACAGCTCAGATTTGACGCAATTTCAAGAGAAAAGTATATTAACGACCAGGCAAGCCTTGAACGTTCTGCAATGCTGGCAGGCAGAGCCGAAGGTAGAGCTGAAGGCGAAAGAAGAAAAGAAGCCGAAATCCTCGCCAACCTCAAAGCGATGGGCTTATCTGAAGAACAGATAAAGCAGGCTCTCGGCAAGTAAGAAACAGACCAAATCCCACAAAGGAGGACCCCAAAAATGAAACGTAAACGTACCCACACCATACTCGCAACAATAACCCTTATCAGCGTAATACTGACCAGTGCTTGCACGGCAGGCAGTGCAAGCAGCACAACGTCCTCTGCACCCGAAACGGCAGTGACAACTACCGCTCCGGCAGTGACGGGAACAGTGATGGATAAGATTGACGAGCCGGAAGCAGAAACAACTACTGCTCAGACAACAGCAGTAACGACCGCTCGGACTACTGCTGTCACTACAAAGCCGCAGGAAACAAAAAAGGCGGAAACGACAGTAGCTACAGCAGTCACCACGGCAAAGCCAAAGCCGGCAACGACAACAACCGCCGCTACTACAAAGCCCGCTCCCGAATGGACAGAAACAAAGGCAAGCGGCACAAAGTACGTCAACACCGACTGCTACAGCCGTAAGAAAGCCGTACTCGGCGCAGAAACCGTCAAGCTGTACAGCGTGAACGATAAAGTCACGGTAATAGCCAAGACCGATACAGGTTACTTCAAACTTTCTGACGGTAGCTTTATACACGGTGACTATCTGAGCGATAATAAGGTAGCTCAGACTACAATCACAACCACAAAGAAAGCTGAAGCACCTAAGCCTTCACAGACAACAACGAAGAAGCAGGAAAGCAAGCCGAAGTCCATATATGAGTATCCGTTTGACCTTGAAGCAATAAAACAGGTTATAGTTAATGACGCTGTAAACAATTACGGATTAAAAAACCTTGAAGATCCAACCTGGACTCCCGAAGGTAGCACGTGGTTTACACCTCTTGTTATCTCTTACGATTTGCACCCCAATGTAATTAAAAGAGATATTGAGAGCTTTGCAAAGGACAACATAAAAGGGTTTATGAAAAAAGGCGACTATTTCAAAGTGTACATTCAGGACATATCTGAAGATTTGGATGTACGAGATGAAAACGGAAAGCTGACAAAAGCATACGCTATATACTTCTTAAGAGGACAAACAGCAGACTCGGTTTATGATGATTAGTTGTTTCCTTTTGAACATATGACAATTTAATATACTTTAAGAGCTTTGAAAAATCAAGGCTCTTTTTCTTTTTCTGAAAGCAAAAATTCAAAGCAGTCCGCACCCGTAGGACTGCTTTTTTATATATACAAATACAAACCAAGAAAGGAAATCAGTATGAAAAACAAATTCAAAAAGCTGACAAGCTTGCTTTTGGCAAGCATTATGATGTTGGTAGCACTTCCTATTCAGACATTAGCGGCTGAATGGGGTAAGGGCGATACCGTGTATGCCGCAATGATAGGTGATTTTGTCGGTTCTGACGGTAAGGCTTACGCCGATAAGTACAATTACGACTACATCTACTATAAGTCGGACGGTAGCATAGGAAAAGCAACTCGTTATGCTTCTACTCACGCAAAGTTAGGCATAAGTAAGAACGGCATTATTCAGCCCGCTATATGTATTGAAGCCGGTGTTGCATATAACACAGGAAGTTCTTATGTAGGTGAAGGTAACAATAATACCTATTTAATGAATCTTCCCTATGCAATCCGCAGAGATTTAAAAATCGCTCTTTTATGCGGTTTTAACAGCGATACAAAATCATCGCCTGTAGCGAATACAAATCTTGACGATTTTTGGTTTGCTACACAGGCAGTATCGTGGGAAATTCAGCAAGATCTGCGTACAGGATACGGTAAAAGTGACCTGGCTGTTAATTCAAGTATTCCTGACACACCCAAAACAGCATACTATGACCAGTTAAAAGGCAGACCTGCCGAAAAGTGCTATGAGTACATTCTCGGTAAGATGAAAAGCTATTCACTTATTCCGAGTTTCACTGACGTTAGTAAGTCAAAAGCACCTACACACGTGTTGAAATATGATTCGTCAACTAAAAAATACTCACGCACCATCGTTGATACAAACAACAGCGGTATGCCTGCAAGTGCTTTCAATATTTCGGGAGTTACTGTTACAAAGAGTGGTAATAAGTACACCTTCAGCACAACAACCAAAATTAGCGGTACTAAGGCTTGTACATACAAGGCAAACCGCACAAGCGGAGATCAGCTCGTTATATGGAAATCGGGCAATGGCTCTCAGACTATGGCGGCGGGTATTGATGACCCTGTGCAGTTCTATGCAAACTTTAAGACCGAAAGCACAGGCACAGCTCAGATCAAGAAAGTTTGGGAACACAATCACGATGCTTCAAGCACGAAAGCCGATAACAGCGACATCTATTTCACGATAAAGAATAGTTCGGGTTCGGCCGTGAAGGCTACTGGCAAGGCAGGCTCGTATACCTACTCTGCAAGCGGTTCCGTAACTAAGTTCAAGCTGAACAGCAGTAACACTTTTTTAGTAAAATCACTTCCCGCAGATGATTACACAGTGTATGAATACGGCACCGACGGCGCAGGCATCCCTTACTACACACGCAGTAATCTTAGTAAGACGGTGACGGTTACGGCGGGCGGCACGGGTACAGTTACTTTCAAAAACACGAGAAATACCGGTACGGGCAAGGTTATAAAAACTTGGGTAGACACCAACGGTAACGCAATAGAAGCAAGTAACTGCATTTCGAATAATCAGCAGATATATTTCCGTATCAAGAACGCTGACGGAAAATATATAACTGTCAGCGGCACGAAGTACAGCGGCACATATTCATTCACCGGAACAACGACCACAGCGACATCGCTGTATGTAAATCCCGGTACAGGTGCTTTCACTGTTTCCGACCTTCCGACCGGAAAGTACACCGTGTATGAGTATGGCTCTCCGGAGGGCTATTCGGTTAACAAAGCATATCAGACAATTACCATCTCAAGAGATAAAACATCGTCCGTGTCTTTCATAAATAGCGAGGACAGCGGTACGGCTCAGATAAAGAAGGTATGGCTGTCCGATACAACACTGTCAGCTTCAGAAAAAGCAAATCTTGAGAAAAACGTTTACTTTACTGTCAAGGACGCTAATGGTAAGTATATCAAGGTTACAGGCTCGGCAGGAGCGTATGTTTATGCCGGCACTCAGACTACAGCGAACAATTTAAAACTCAGCGGAAGTAAGTTTAATGTAAGCAAGCTCCCTATGGGAACATACACTGTAACAGAGATAAACAACGCAAGCGGTTACAATCCGAAAACGCAGACAAAGACGGTCACAATTGCCAATAAGGGCGAAACAAAAAGCGTATCTTTTACAAACAAATCAACACCTGTTGTTGTTATAAGAAAACATTTCTCTGATGAGGACAATCTGACAGAAGCACAGCTCAAAGAACAGTATGCTAAAGTTACCGTAAATCTGCAGGTGCTTGGCTACAGCGGAAGTGTTTCCTCGAATCCGCCGGCAGGATACTATGTAGAATTTACCGGAACAAAAGGCAACTACACATTCAAAGGTATCTCTGCTACCAAAACATCAGCGACAGATCTCAAGCTGAACGAAAATGGCGAAATGACTATATCGTTCGGCACTAACACCGCTCCGTATTACTTGGCTGTAATCGAAACGTACAGCGGTACGGATTACGATGTTGATAACCGGGACCAGCGTATTGACCTGGGCAATGGTGATCCAAACACCGTAATCGACCTTGATGACATTGAGCTTGACAATCAGCTTAAGACCGGATCTGTACAGGTCGATAAAGAGTTCCTTAATGAAAACGGCGCCGTTGAGAACATCACCGATGAACAGCTTGCCGAAGTATCGTTCAAGATAATGCACAACGGCAAATATCTCACCTTTACAGGCTCAAACGGCAGTTATACTTATAAAGGCGAGAACAATACAGGCACGTCACTCAAGCTTAATACAAGCACATATAACTTCATAGCAAGCGGACTTCCCGCAAGAGAGCAGTACACGGTCACTGAGGTCAGCGGCGCTACAGGCTACAGCTTCTCTATCGACCCCGTTACGTTTGAAGTAACACCTAACGGCACAGTAAAGAAAGTATTTACGAACAAGGCAATGACGGGTACGATAAGTATTGTTAAGCACAGTGCAGACGGCGTTCTTTCCGGCTGGCAGTTCCGTGTTACAGGCACAGCCAAGACCGGACAGAGTTATGACAAGACCTTTACTACCGATGCAAAGGGTACAATCACAATCAGTAATATCCGTATCGGTGATTATAAGGTTACAGAGGTCAAGACCGGAAAGACAGTCGGTTATATTACCGAGAACAGCAAAGACCTTGAGGTTAAGACCGATACTGTAACAACAGTCAATATCGAGAACAAGCCGTATGCGAATATCGTTATCAACAAGGTTGACAGCGTAAAAGGCACTGCTCTGAGCGGTGCGACATTCGGCATTTACACAGATGCTGAATGTGAAATTCCTGCACAGGCATATACATCGGCTACAGATGATACTCTGACAGACGCAGAAATCACAGAAAGTGCGACAGGCAAGTATACTTGCAATTATCTCCCTATAAGCAGTGCAACAGGTACAACATACTATGTCAAGGAGCTTACAGCTCCCGAACATTACGCTATTGACACAGACGTACACCCGGTAACGCTTAAAACGGCAAATTCAACCGTAGCAGTATCAAACAACGCTACATCGAAATTCTATGAAACGCCTTTAGGCTCGGTCAGAACGACAAAGGTTGACGCAGATCATCCCGATGTACTTCTGAGCGGCGCTGAATTTACTGTATATCAGTCTGATAAGGCTACTGTATACGGCTCGCTCACAGAAACATCAAAGGGTACATATCAGCTTGACGAAATCCCGGCAGGCACATACTACCTCAAGGAAACAAAAGCACCGAAGTATTACAATATCGACAACACATTCTATCAGTTCACAATTTCTGACGCAGGCAAGGTTGTCGATGTGTCAATCAACGGCAACGACAAGTTCCCCAATGCTCCGCAGAAGGGCGATATAAAGATAGTCAAGAGAAGTGCAGACGGTATTCTCAGTGGCTGGCAGTTCAGAGTAACCGGCACAGCCAAGACCGGACAGAGCTACGATCAGACTTTTACTACCGACGCAAAGGGTACAATCACTATAAGCAATCTCCGCATCGGTGATTACAAGGTTATAGAGGTCAAGACCGGCAAGACAGTCGGATATATCACACCTGCAAATCAGACGATTGAAGTAAAGAGCAATGCAACTACTACTGCAACGTTTGAAAACAAGCCTTTCGGTCACATTGTTATCAACAAGGTTGACGCAAAGACCGGCGAAAAGGTAACAGGTGCTACATTCGGTATCTATACCGACAGCACTTGCAAGACAGTAGCAAAGGCGTATAAGTCGAACACTGACAGCACACTTGTAAAAGCAGAGATTATCGAAACAGCTACAGGAGTGTACACTTGCAACAACTTACCTATAAGCAGTGCAACAGGTACAACATACTATGTCAAGGAGCTTACAGCTCCCGAAGGCTACTATCTTGACACAGACGTACATCCGGTAACGCTTAAAACGGCAAACGCTACTGTATCGGTTAGCAATGAAATCGGAAAATCCGACTTCAAAGAATATCCTTACGGTCACGGTGCTGTAATCAAGGAATGGAAACTTGACAACAGTACAGCAGATATGACAGCCGATGAAATCGCACAGATGAAAGCGGAGCTTGAAAAGAGCCTGTATTTCACTGTAAAGGACAGCAACGGCAAGTACATCACAGCTACAGGTGCAGACGGCGTATACACATATAACGGCGAAAGCACAACAGAATTCAGATACGTTTTGAAGAACAGCACATTTACAATCGCTGAACTGCCTACAGGTGACTATACGATTACAGAGTATAGCACACTTCTTGACTACACAATCAAGTCGGAAAATCCCGTAAAGATAACTGTAGTAAGAAATCAGACAGCAACGGCAACGTTTGTAAACGAGCGTGACACAGGCAACGCAAGTATCGTGAAGAAATGGACAAATCCCAACGGGCTGACAACAGCTCAGAAGGCAGAGCTTGAAAAGAATGTGTACTTCACCGTAAAGAACGCTGACGGTGCATACTTAAATGCGGTATCAAAGAACGGCAAGTATGTATATAACGGCAGTCAGACAGCTGAAGCACGCTTTATGCTGACAAACGGCAAGTTTGAACTTACAGAACTGCCGACCGGAAAATATACGATAACCGAAATCAACAATGCAGAAGGTTATCTGCCTAAGACACAGGTCAAGACAATCACGGTAACTAAGGACGCAACTGCAAGTGCAGAGTTTGTCAATAAGGTTATTGTAGGAAATGTAACATTGACAAAGGTCGATGAGGACTATCCCGAAAATAAATTGACAGGTGCTGTATTTACAGTTTATAAATCGGACAAGAAAACCGTAGTCGGCACAATGAAGGAAACCGAAACAGGTGTGTACAGCCTTGAGGGACTTGTATATGGCGAATACTATGTACAGGAAACAAAGGCTCCCAAATATTTCGTCCGTGATGTGAATTTCTACTATTTCCAGATTGTAAATGACGGCGAAACCGTAGAAGTTTCCAACGATGAGCTTGGCAAGGGTACGTTTATCAACTCACCTCAGAAGGGTGAAATCAAGATTGTAAAGACTTCTTATGATAATAAGGTTGAAGGCTTCAGCTTTGAAGTAACCGGAAAGACGTTCACAGGTCAGACGTTCAGCAAGATATACACGACCGATAAGGACGGTATAATTCGTATCAATGATTTAAGAGCCGGAGAATACAACATTCACGAAGTTAATGATTCTGCTTCGGCAGGCTATCTTCTACCCGATGATAAGCAGCTGACAATCGACCGTGACGGTGCAATGCTTGTTGCCAATATGCACAACAGCAAGCTACCGGACAATCCCCCGACAGGTGCAAACGAGGACAGCTTTACGCAGACAGCAGTTGTTATCATATCAATGGTAATGATGAGTGCGGCTGTTGTGCTTGTGTTCCCGTTATCGAAGCGTAAGAGAAAACGCTAAGCAGCATTTAATATTTTATTGTCACCGGGCGGCAGTCAGCCTGCCGCCTTTGTGGTGGCGATTAAAGGAGGAGAAAGATGAAGAAGAATCAAACATATCATTCTCAGGTGCAACTACGGCTTACCAATCGTGATACTGGAGAGGTGATTTGCTTTAAATTCAAATCGGAATATTCGGATCCGAAAGTTATTTGTTGCTTTGCTATAAATGAACATCTTAAAGAGGGCGACTATTTGATAGAGATTATGTAAGAATGCTTGCTCGAAAACGTGCTACAGGTAGCACATTTAAAGGAGGGCGTAATGGCAAATAAAAACAAATTGCGGCACAAAAACAGCAAATCCATCTTAAAGACCGGTCTTATACTTATCTCCGTTATAGGTGTAATCACATTCCTGATTATATCTTATCTGATTTACAGCTTACAGTGCTACGCATACGACAACAACATATCATCGGATAATTTAAATTTGTCGGTGCTGATAAAATCTATGCCATATTGGACTAATCCAACTTTTACAGCACCTTTTGACATCGGTGCAATAATGCAAATGCACGGTTCTGTTTGGTATATTTACGTTGTTGCTTTGTCACTGCTTGCACTTATGCTATTCAGTAAAAATTACGATGATTACAAAGGCGTGGAAGCCGGAAGTGCCGATTGGGCAACTAAGCGTGACGAAAAGGACAACAGCGATGAAACCGGTATTCCAATCGGAAACAAGTTCTATGTTACCGTTAACAATCCGCATGGACGTTACTATGAACCGCATAATCTGAACGAAATACTAATCGGCGGTCCCGGTGCAGGAAAAACATTCAGAAAAATCAAACCTGATATTATTCAGATGTATGGAAGCTATGTTGTGACCGATCCCAAAGGTGAGCTTTACAGAGATACTGCAAAGCTACTTATGGATAATGGGTACAAGGTGCGTGTGTTTAATCTGATAAACATCAAAAAGACCAACGCATACAATCCGTTTGTTTATATCAATGATGAGCAGGATATTGTTGTTTTGGCAAACACCTTTATTAACGCCTCTGCCGGCGACGATGATAAAGAAGATTTCTGGTCGGGGTCTGCAAAGTCATTGTTGACTGCGATAATGATATATCTTTGGAAAGCTGAAGGCGAGGTGAAATGCTTTGGTCGTGTAGTCAGACTGCTTAACAGTATCACATATAAAAATGGAAGAATAGACGAATTGTGCGAATTGGCTCGTTGCCTTAATAAACACTCAATCGAGCATCCTTGTGATGCTGCTACAATTAACTGGAACGGTATTAAAGGCACTCCCGAAGAAACGATGGGCGGCATAGCTAAAACGTTGTCTACTCGTCTTGACTTATGGGCAGTAGAAGATGTCAACGACCTGACTGTAATTGATGAAATGGACTTTGATAACATCGGCGTTGAAAAGACGGCTATATTTCTGATAGTTCCTCCTGCTGATACAACGTACAAGGCTATTTGCAATATGTTCTATTCACAGCTTTTCTCTCGACTTATGTACTGTGCTAATTTCAAGCATAACGGCAGCTTGCCATTGCTCGTGTCAGTCGAACTTGACGAGTTTGCAAATATAGGACGGATACCGAATTTCGATAAAATCACTGCCGTTATACGTTCAAACAACATCAGGGTTTGCGTTGTCTTGCAGTCGCTTCCTCAACTAAAGGCTTTGTATAAGGATAACTGGGAAAGTATTATAGGTAACTGCTCACTGTTTACTTATCTCGGCGCACCTGATTTAGAAACCCGAAAGTACATAGTAGAAAAGCTCGACAAGACTACTGTACGAATAGACACAAGGGGACACAGCCAAGGAACAACAAGCGGCGGCAGCAGTTCAGATAACGAAAGCTATCAAGGTCGTGATTTACTGACTACATCTGAACTGCTAAGAGCGTTCAAGGCTTCACCGAAAATCAAAAAGAAATACGGCGGATATATGATTGAGTTTCTCGACGAATATCCGCCGTTTTGGTTATATAAGTTTGACACATTATCACATCCGCTTATCAGTAAAGTCGGTAGTTCATTTCCAAGCGGAATACCAAACAATACCGATATAAATGAGATGTATTCTGATAATGAGCAAATACAGAAACTCAAGGAGGTGAAAACAAAAATGGCACAGCTTATGGAACAGTCAGTGTCAGAAGAAAAAGCAATGCGTGAGCAGTCCGAGCAGAAACAGGCGGAACAAGAACGTGTCGAACAAGCAGAACTACAGCGACAGTTTGAAGAAGCCGCAAGAGATGCTCAGCTTAGTGAACATCAGAGCGTGCTTGCTGAAATCGACGAAGAAGAATTGATAGCCGATTATGAAATTCCGACTATCGACGAATTTATAGGATAGGAGGCATCTATATGGCACCAATGTTAGAAGATGAGATTATGCACGATGCTGAAAAGATGAACAGTAAAGTTGCCGGCATAGCTCGTACAGGCAAACAGATATATGACTTCATCGAACAGTTGAAACGTGCGAAAAACGCTGCTCCGGAAAATTTAGATAACGGTTTACCATTTTCTTTTTCCGGTCAGATTACCGACCTCAGCTATTTCAATGCGAATGATATTCTGCCAAAAGAGGTTATAGACAGTATCCCTGATGCTGAACTGAAAGAAGCTGTCATATCCAATCTCGAACTGGCGGAAAAGCAAGGTTTGATTGATGTAGATCTGAATAGCGGTAATATAACGTTGACAGATAGCGGCAGAGAGTATATCAATAATCCAAACTTCATTCGTGCGGCTAACATAGACAAAGCACGATCGGCTATTCGTGCAATGGAAATTCAGCACGGATTGGAAAACGATACAATCAGATACGGTATAACTCTTGAGGGTACAGATCGAGATTTGCAATTCTTCCGATTTGCGTCTAACCTCGACCTTGAAGAAATCACGCTGTCGCCCGATAAGAAAGCGGCTCTGCAAGTTATGGAAAATATCTCTAAATGGGAAAAAGACGGGCTTGTGCAGTACAATTCTGACAACACAAGCATATCACTTACAAAGCTCGGTCAGAAAAAGCTATACAGTGATTTGGCAGACGGTGTTGATTTGATTGACGAATCGGTAATAACACCAAAGAATCTTTCATCCGGAAGTTTATCAAATGCCGGTGCGGGTAGTATGGCAACGCAAGCGACTTCTCAAACTGCTGTTCAGACTACACAGGTTGCTTCCGCAACTGCTACACAAGCTACTACAGCCGGCGTAACTCAGGCAGCTACTACAGCCGCCACTACTGCCACAACAGCGGCTTCGTCGGCTGTACCGGTTGCCGGTGCAGTAGTGGTTACAACAAAAGTCGTATCAGATACGGCTAAAAAAATATCAGATGCGATAATTCGCAGATAAGGAGATTTTATTATGAAAAAGGCATTCAGAAAAATAGCAAAGGCAATTTCAATCACAACCACAATCCTTCTTTCAACCGTATTCCTTGCGTTTTCAGCATTTGCCGAAGGTGGTGGCATTGGCGATGCACCCTCTTCTGTAAACACTGCTACATACAAGACCCTTGTAACACTCGTTTTTTGGGTTGTACGCATAGTCGTGCTCGGCTTAACCGCAATACCGGGACTGATTAAGATTGCACAGGGTGTCGGAAATGAGGATGTGCGTGAACGCAACGGCGGCATATCGCTATTGGTAATCGGCGGTGCTCTTTTTGCGGCAACATTTGCAATTGAGGCTTTATTCTAAGAGAGGTAGATATGAAAAAAATCAGCATCTTTCTTATATGCAGTCTGCTGATGATTTTCGGTTTATCATTTTCTGCCTGTGCGGATACTGTAACAACCGGTGGAGTAACAGCAGTTGTTACTCCAAGAGCGGTTGACAGCTCAGGAAATATAATTGATGTATCAGAAAATATAAACCACGTTGAACATACGGCTTTTGCAAAAGCAAACGCCACAACGACAGACACCACCACCACTAAGCCTGCATATAATCAAGAAGAAATGAAAAAAGATCTTGAAGACCTTGGTAAAGAAGATATGGCAGCTTCGGCAGTAGGTATCTTTGCTTGGGTAAAAGGTCTTGTTGACTGGACACAAGGTATTATAAACACACTGGGAATATACATTAAAGCCGGAATAGATAGTCCTTGGGGATTCGATCTTAACGGTTTCGTTGATTTATTTGCACCGTTTTTCAAAACTATCGGATATGGCATACTTGTACTGCTGTTCGGAATTAATTTAATTCATTCTGCTATGCAGTTTGAATTAGTTAATTATAAAGGTGTTATAAAAATTCTTGTAGGGCTTTTATTGGCAAAATTATGGGTAGATTTATCAACAGATATTTGTATAGCTCTTATCGATACCTGTACAGATATTGCGTCAAGTGTATTTACAAGTGCTGATGAAATGATAGTTTTCCCGTCATTTGATACGCTTAAAAGCACTGATACGGGATTATGGATTATCGGCGAACTGCTTAATCAGCTATTGGATATTGTATTGCTTGCTCCAATTATAATCGTCGCCTTAGCAATATTAATTATGTGCGGGCTCATAATGATAAAATTAATGCTCCGTACTTTTGAGTTGGCACTATATTGCAGTGTATCGCCTGCTTTTTTTGCATGCCTGTTAGGTGATGCGACAAAGGGATATTTTAAGCGTTTTATTGACGGCTTGCTCAGCTCGGCGCTCTCGCTTGTATATATGGGATTAATATATCTTGCAGGATCGTACTGGTGCAAAGTTCTCACAATGAATAATGTAGGTGTAGATTCGCCTATGGACGTCTTGGTTTGGCTGTCTTCGGCTGGACCGAAAGTTTTAGTAGTGCTTGCAATGGGATTTTTAATTTTAAAGCCACCGCTTGCATTACGTCAGCTTACAGGAGGTTCTTAATGATAAAATGCAAAGTAACAAAGAAAATTATGCAGGAACCCGGAACTGTAATGGGCTTTTCAATAGGGCAGGTGATAATGCTGATTGTAGGATGTGTTGCTACAATCGGCACGTTGCTTTTGCTGTGGCTGGTGCTAAAAATCAACATTGATATAATTATGTGGGTCGTATTTTTGGAACTCGTTTTATTCATCGGACTTGGAGTAGTCCGTATTCAAGGGTTGACTGTATTGCGATTTATTGCTTCAAATCCCACAAAAAAGCGACCGTTTGACAGTAAAGGAGTATTCAGTGATGTCGATAATCGATAATTTATTTAACGGCTGGGCTAAAAAGAATGTGCCGTTTGGTTATGAAAAACGAATTGTTATGCCAAAATCCGCACAGGATACAATACCATTTTATGAAGTGTACGATAATGGGTTGTTTCTTACCGGAACAAACACATTTACATTGATATTCGCATTTTCAAATATAGATTATTCTTTGCTCCGTGACAAAGAGCAAGAAGAAACCTATCAGCGTTATCAGCGTTTATTGAATGCACTTCCGGTCGAAATCAACTTTCAGGAATTTATTATGAATTCTTCTGTTAATACCGCAAAGCTCAGGGATATACTGATAAGCAACAATGAAGAGATCTCCGGTGATTTACTGGATGATTACAATAAAAATCTTGAAACGTATATCACAAAGTCCGAAGACGCAACAAGTGAGAAAATAACTCTTGTTGCAATGTCGTACACGCCTAACGAAACCGTAGATAATGTAAACATACTGTTTCGTTACTATCGGGAATTGCAAAATTTCTATGCGGCAATGGGCAGTGAAACGCATCAGCTTATGCCTGAAGATGTGTTTGCTATCCTTTATGAATACTATCACCCATTCGACAATACTGAATTTCTTTTGCCGAATGATATATATTCACGTGGCGGATCCATAAAGGACTATATTGCACCATCAATGTTTGCATTCCGCCCCAAAGAAATTGAAATCGGTAATTCGTATACAAGAATAATGTATATGGCTCGATATGACCGCACGTTAGACGACGAGTTTATAAGAGATATTCTTGATAACAATTGTAAAGTTGCTGTTTCAAAGCATATTAGGCATATAGACAAATCCGAAGCACAGGATAAGGTTAAAGACAACATATACTCACATCAAGGCAAAATTCAGGCACGCCTTGAAAAAAATCATAAAAAAGGTCTTAATTTTGTGCCATATCATTGGATGGAGCGTGAGCGTGAGCTTGAGGATTTGCAGGAGCGACTTTCCGATACAAACTGTGAGCTTTTCAAGATAGGCGTATATATCTCACTGTCTGCGGCTACAAAAGATGAGCTTGACGAGCTGACAGAAGCAATACGCTCTAAAGGTAAAAAACATCAGGTAGTTATTGATTGTTTGGTGCGTCAGCAGGAAAAAGCGCTTAATTCCGTCTTACCGTTTGGAATAAATCATTTTGATACCGCCAACGGAAACAGCGTTAACACTTATGTGTTATCGGATGCCGCAGGTATACTGATACCATTTTCTGCACGGTCATATTTTTCAGACACCGGTCTTTGCTACGGTATGAACAAGCATACAAACGCTATCATTGTTCTTGATCGAGCAGAAGAAATGAACGCTAACGGCTTCATTCTCGGTACATCGGGTTCGGGCAAATCTATGTACTGTAAATCCGAAATCATAGATACCATCATACGCTACCCGAAGTCAGAAAAGATAATTATCGATCCTGACGGAGAATACTATCCTATCATCAAACAGTTTGGCGGAGATACGCTAAAATTATCGGCTGATTCCGAAACGAAGATTAACATATTCGACACTGATATAAACATCAGCGAAAACGGCACTTCTGCTGTCGCAATGAAATCCGAACTGATTATGTCAATCATAGAAACAGCACGAGGCTTTCCCCTGTCTGCGGCAGATAAGTCAATCATCGACAGTTGCGTCAAAGAAGTTTACGCTGATTATGTGCTTAATAACGGTAATCCGGAATTCATACCTACGTTTGTTGATTTTTATAATGCTCTTATAAACAAAAAGCTACCTGAAGCAGATCAGATAGCTCTTGACATTGAGCTGTATGTTAACGGCAGTTTTAATACGTTTTCGGGCAAAACAAACATTCATACGGATAACAAATTGTTATCAATTGATATATCCGATATGGGCGAGCAGTTGCGTCCTGTAGGCTTGCAGGTTATTCTTGAGTATATATGGCAACGTGTTCGTGACAACAGAACAAAGGGCGTTCAGACTTGGGTATGGGTCGATGAATTCTCAATAATGTTCAACGATGGCAACGACAAAGAAACAGTGCGTTCTGCCGACTTTTTCCAAAAGGTTTTCAAGCGTATAAGAAAATACGGTGGTATTCCTACCGGTATAACACAGAATATTACTGAAGTGCTTGAGTCAGGTCAGGCAAGAATTATGTTGTCTAACTCCGAGTTTGTCATTTTGCTTCAACAAAAGAAAAATGACCTTGACAAGCTCATAGAGTTATTTAACTTGTCGCCTTCGCAGTCGAGCTACTTACAGACCGGAGAAAAAGGCACAGGATTGATTGTCAGCGGTAGGAAGATTATACCGTTTGACAGACGGATATCAAAAGACAGTGCTATATATAAACTTTGTCAGACTGATTTTAGGAGAGATGTTACATGAAGAAATTCCAATTGAAATACTCTGCACCTAAAACAAAGGTCAACTCCGCCGGAAAGGTTGAGCAACAAAATCAGAAAAAAACGGACCGTTATTGTGCTACCTGTAGCACAATAACGGATATAATAAGCAAAGAACCGCAATCGGAAGAAAAAAGTTATAAACTGACAGGTTCGGCACTGTTTAATAAGATGTTTTCGGATATAAAAAAAGCTCATATCCCTGTATGCTCATTTTCCGTTTACGATAGTGATTTTACTTTCTGTTATGGAAATGTGATAAACAACCGAGCTGTCCTTCTGAATTATTTTTCTTTATCATCAGTTGCCGTTATCACAGCGGCTGATGGTATTATTTCCAATCCGGTTCTAAGATCACGGCTTGTTTACAGGCTTTACCTTTCGACAAACAGCTATCTTATGATTATATTTGATTCGTTTGCTTACGAAACATTTAAAGATGAAAATCTAAAGATTATATCATCAATGCTTGATGAATTGAAAATTACACTAATACAGCAGAAGGCGGTGAATAAATGAACCTCGTTATAATTGCGGGAAAACGCAGTGTGCGTCCTCTTGAAACGGCTCTAAAAAAATCGGAGCAAACTGTAACAGTGGGTAAATATACTGCTGTCAAGCCGAATACTGCGGCTGAAATATTCGAAAAATACCGTCCTCACGGTATTTTGATCAGTGATGATGCTACGTCAAAAGGCGTGTCGCTGATAGACTTTCTTAGCATTGTAAAAATGCGTTACGGCTATATGCGTGTTATATTTGTTTGCAATAACACCGATAGCTTTAACAAATACGCCTCTGCTTTATATTCGATAGGCGTATATGATATTGTTATGGGCTATGATCCTGCCGCTATAGATAATGCTATTTTATTTCCCAAAACGGATAAGCCTGATATTTTGATGTCAGAAAAGCCTTGTGATACCGAAATACATTATCCTAATCGGCAATTCTGCGAATACAGCAATTCCTTCGGAAGTATGAATTTGAACTATAAAGGTGCTTGTGACAGCTCTTATTCGGGACAAACAGTGCGATTAGATGAAAGCTATGAACGAATCCAAAGAGGAAATGTTATTATATCGGTATTCGGCTATTATTCTCGTTGCGGATGCACATATACAGCATTTGACCTTGCGTTTTACTTGCGCAAATATGAAAATGCAAAGGTGTGCGTAATTACATCAGTGACAGAAGAATTGTGTAACTATTTTACGGTTGATATTAATGCAGTTAATCAGAACGGTTTGAACATTGATGATGTGGTTATCTATTCGGACTTCAATAAGATAAGCGGAACTTTTGATTATATCATCTGTGATGACAGCACTAAGTATAACAATAATGCGTACATACACATTTTGCTGTGCTCAGCGGCAGATTGGGATATGCCAATTTTAACGAATTATATCAACGATGTTATTCTTCCAAATAAGGTAGACGTAAATCTATGCTTTTTCCCCGTAACGACGAATAAGTTTATTTCCATTAATAAACAGTTGATTAAGTCGGGATTTAAAGCGTATATGCTCGAGCCTTCGGACAACTGGATGGCAACCAACGCAAATAACAATAACGTTTACAGCAACATTCTAAAAGCCTATATTATAAGTTGATTGTGCTACAGGTAGCACAATCCGGAAAGGAGAAATTATGATAGTAATTTATGCCGAAAAATACAGCCTCGGTCGGACAATAGCCGAGGCTTTAGGTGCATACAAAAAAACAGTGAATCCTAAGGAACCGTCTATTGCACACTGGGACTTAAATCTTAACGGTGAGCAAGCAATTCTTTGTCACGGTGCCGGTCACTTATGCGGTTTAGCTCCGGCTGAAGATTATGACGAACGTTATAAATTCTGGAGCTTCGATAATTACCCGATTATACCCGAACATTTTATTACAAGAGTAAAAGATAATAATTATTCCAGGCTTGCTTGTGATTATGTTAAGCAGTTCTTTGATAAGGCGGATCTGATAATCAATGCCACTGACGCAGACCGTGAAGGTGAATTGATTTTTGCATATTTATATGAAGTCTTACATTGCACAGTACCATACAAAAGAGTGTGGATAACAGATTTAACGCCTTGTAAAATCAGAAAAGCATTTGCCGAGTTGCGGTCAGCTCAAGAGATGAAGCCGCTTGAAAATGCAGGACGCATACGATCCGCAACAGACTGGCTTGTGGGCATTAACACATCTGTTGCAGCTACATTGAAATTCGGCGAAGCTGACAATGTGTTCGCCTGCGGACGTGTAAAAATGCCGACACTTGCAATGATTGTTAAGCGTGAACGGGAAATAAGAAATTATATTAAAAAGCCGTTTTATAAAATAGTTGCCAATATCGAAGCAAATGACGGTGCAAAGTTTACTGCTGAAGCAGCAGATAAATACGATACCGAAACGGCGGCAAAGACTGCTATAGATGAAATTAAATCAAATACAGCAAAAGCGATAAAAGTCGAGGTGTCGCAAAAGCAGACAGCCGCTCCGCTTTTATATAACACTACACATTTGCTTGCAGATTTATCAAAGTGTACGGATCTCACAATTGATATGCTTACAAAGCTCGTTCAGAGCTTGTACGAAAACAGATTGATAACATATCCACGTACAAGCTCTGAGCATCTTACAGACGCAATGAAAGATGAAACGGTAAAGATAATAAAGCTACTGTTTGAAATGCCCGAATTTGCTAAATATGCTATTCCTGTTGAGAATTTTGCACCCTGTACACGTCGGCATTATGATGACAGCAAAGTTGATTCGCACACTGCTATTACACCGACCGCTCTTGTGCCGAATGATTTAAGCGGTATGTCGGAAAATGAGCGCAAGGCATATACTTTACTTGCATTATCAATTATCCGTACCGTTTATCCGAAAGCAGTCACAGAAAACATCAAAGCTGTTTTTCAAATTGATAATCAGCTGTTTACAGCAATCGGAACGAATATAATCAATCCCGGTTGGTTTGCTGTTGATGCAACGCCGGAGGTAACCGGGTTGCCCGAAATCGTTAAGGATAACGATTATAAAGTTATCGGTTTCGATGTCAAAGAGGGACAAAACGAGCCGCCGAAATATTACACCGATGCGACATTGCTTACAGCAATGGAGCTTGCCGGAAATAATATCACAGACGAGCAGACACGGAGCTATATAAAACTGACAAAACGTGGTCTTGGTACAGCCGCCACACGTCAGGGCATAATTAAGGAACTATATGACAAAGGATATATTGCCCGCCGAACCCGAAAAAACGGTAACGCTGTCAAAAGCATTATGCCGACCGAAAAAGGTATGTATATAATCAATACGCTCGAAAAGATAGTACCGGATATGTTGTCTGTTGATATGACGGGCGATATGGAAATGGAACTTGATAAAATTGCCCGAGGAGAATCTGACGGCAATAATTTTCTGAATGAATACAAGAAACTTGTGATTAAGTGGGTCGAACAGATTAAAAACAGTGACACATCAGCAATGACGGGCAATACGCTTATTTGTCCGTTGTGCGGTAAACCTGTAATCAAGAAAAAAGTCGGCTGGTGCTGCACCGGTTACTCTAAAGATAATCCGGACAGTTGCAAGTTCTATATTGCAAATGAGATTTGCGGTAAAAAAATATCAGACGTAATCGCAAAAGAGCTTATATTAAAACGTGCAACATCTATTATCAATGGCTTTACATCTCAGAGCGGAAAATCATTTGATGCAAAGCTAATAATCAAAGATGATAACACTATTGGCTTTGAGTTTCCCGAACGCTTAAAATGCCCGATTTGCGGAAAAGAAATGGTCAAAAGTTCAAAAGGATGGGTCTGCACCGGCTATAGAAGCGGTTGCAGTTTTTTTATAGCCGGAACTATATGCGGAAAATGTATCACAGAAACGATTGCGGCTATGCTGTGTGCAAATAAACGCACAAGGATAATAAACGGGTTTACATCAAAGGCGGGCAAAGCATTCTCGGCGGCTCTTGTTGTTAAAGACGGCAAGATTGATTTTGATTTTCCCGCCAAGTCGCAGAAACGGAACAAATAAAACCTATGAGCGTTCTTATAACAATTTTATTAGCCGTAATTATAACACAGGCATTCCGCATTCGACGTCTGAAAAAAGAAATCATCAAGCGAGATACTGCCGATGAATTTTGCCGGCAATGGTACTGGAGAGAAGAAAATAAAACACAAAAGCAACGACAACCTCAGAACAAGAGGAAATCGTTGCTTTCTTTTTTAAGGAGCTTTTTATGAGTTTTTCTAAATCTAAACCGAGTAACTATGTTACGAAAGAACAGATAGAGCGTGCAAGAAATGTAGATATGGTAGAATTTCTTGAAAGAACAGAAGGCTTCAGCGTAAAGAAAAGCGGTAACGGCTACCGTTGCGATGTTCACGACAGCCTTTTTATTACAAACGACCGAAAAGGGTGGTATTGGAACAGCCGTGACGAGGGCGGCAATAACGCTATTGCGTTTTGTATGAAAATATACGGACAAAGCTTTACCGAAGCCGTTAAATCGCTTTGTGGAGATATTCAAATTGAGTATACTCCAAATAAGATAACGTCAAAGCCGAGCGTTTCTAAAGATAAGGAATCAAATCGGCTTATTTTGCCCGAACAGGATCACAAAGAAAACGGACAGCGCAATTACAGTAATGTAATCGCCTACTTATGTAAAACCCGTGGATTGGAATACAGTATCGTAAATCAGCTGATTTACGACCGTAAGCTATATCAGGGCGTCGGATACAGCGGGCTTCAGCTTGTCGGGTATGACAGCTCGAACACACCGTTTTATCGCTTCAAAAATGATGTGCCTGAAAACGCACCGGAATATGTTACCGTTGAGCTTCAGGCACAGAAACAAAAAGGTGAGAAATATATTTGTGAAGGGTTTAGCGGTGAACATATACTGGAGCTTATCGAGCGTGGCATTACTAAAAAATATGTAAATATGATCGCCGTAAACGGCGACGGTATTATGTCACGCTATGCGTTTTGTCGTTCTGTATCTGATAGCTCTACATACCGTGTCGATTTGCCGGGAAGCGATAAAAAATATTCGTTTTCTTTACTTGGTACAAATAAGAATAAGCTGTATGTTTTCGAGTCTGTAATTGATATGCTGTCCTATGCGTCCTTTTACGCTATAAACAACGGACAGGACGCTTGGCAGCAGTTGACTATGCTATCGCTCGGCGGCAAATCAGATGTTGCTCTTGACGAGTTTTTAAAGAATAAGCCTATTGCCGAAATAACGTTCTGCCTTGACAATGATGATGCAGGTAAACACGCTACTGAGCAGCTTAGCGACAAGTATGCTCTGAAAGGATATGCTGTTTCAAAAGATATACCATTAAACAAGGACTTTAACGACGATTTAAAGGCGTTCAGAGCGTTGAATGAGAAAAAAATACTGTACAAGCAACAAAACCGCTTAAACGTTAAAATACAACAAAATACAAGGATGTGTGAAAATGAAAAGTTATTTTCTGCTGTCTAACTCGGTTATTACCTCAAACGAGCTGACGCATAACGAGTTTGCAGTTTATACATACCTGCTTTCTGTTTATTCAAATATCCGAAGCAAAGCAGGACACGAATATAAGCGTGTAAGACAGCAGACTATAGCTTCACACTGCGGTATAAAGTCTACGCAGACAGTATCCAAGATAACCGATAGCTTAATGAGAAAGGGCTACATTACACACATTTTAGCGGCTTACCGCAAGGATAATCGCAAGGGAACATATACATATGTTTTAAATCCCGAAAAGAATAAGGTGTCGGCTAACTATACGCGAATAGAACGAACTGTGTTCGGCAAAAGCTTAACAGCGATCGAATTGCGCTTATATATCCTTATTATTAAATCGCTTGACAGCAAGCTCGGTTACTGCTTTAAAAGCTTCAACGACCTTGCCGATGAGCTACGCATAAAGCGTGATACCGCTATGAAAATAATCAGCAATCTTGTCAATCTGCGTCTTATACGTAAACAGCGTAAAATGCGTTATGACAACAGCAAAGTTTATGCGGACAATTCATATAGTACAAAGGTTATCAGATTTATCAGGAAAAGAAATAAGCCCGGATCACACCCCGGGCTTATCTCATTTAAAAACATTCATAAGCACACTGATAATCCCACAATCACAGAATTAAACAGCCTGCGTAATTATAATAACGCTATCGGCGGCATTTGTCAAGTGGGTAAATGTGTTTATTGCATTGTTTTTTTGAAAAACAGGGGTAGCCCCCCGAATTTAAGGTCTATACAATACCCAGTTATACTACCTTCAGAAAGACAGAATATCTTTTATATACGAATATGATACTGCTATATTAAAGATATATGCGGGACTTTTTCAGATTTTGTTTGTCCTTCCGGATTAAGTTTTCTGAATTTTTCGGTATCGGATTTGCAGTATTTATCGTTGTTATACCGCTTGTATAATGGATTTATAGCTTTTTTATTTCTGAAGGTTAATTTTAAGATATTTTTGACCATTTTAATTAAAGGAGTTTCGTCATGAATATTGATAAATTCAAAACTTTAGAAAACAAACTTTCAGCTGCTTATAAAAACAATAATTTGCTTTTCATTGCAAATATTAATACAGCTGATGATTATGAACTCTTGACAAATTTACAAAAAGAGGATATGATTATTATAGCTGAAAAATATCAGTATGATATTTACAGAAAAATCGGCATAGGAATAATTTCACCTAAAGATATGTCGTTTAACAGCTGTGCTTTGAAGTGCGGTTTTTCTGCCTGTTATCTTCATTTTGCTCATTTGTAGCTGCTGACTTTTTACTTTGTGTTTTGCTCAGCTCTACAATATCATATTAAAACCGTTTACCTATCTTCTCTACCGCTTTCTTTACGCCTTCACCTCCCGCAACCAATATCAAGCCTATGAAAATTATCACGGTGATAATGAGATTAGCAGGTGACGCGCTTCTCTCTGCGGTGCCTGAAAGGTACGGACATATCCATATCACGACAAAGCTTTCGCTGACAACGCAAAGCCCCAAGGGTAGAACAAATAACAGAATATTTACCGAAAAGGCGGTTATAAGATTAGCCGATAGCTTTGATACACACAGCATAAAAAAGCCGCAGGCGAGCATAGAGAAAAACCGTATCAGGTATACCCGAATTATGTATTGCAATATTGTTTCGTTTGTTTGCATACCGTAAAGTGCCGTAATACTCTGTAAGGGTGCGTCTAAGAATGAGAGCTTGTAATTGTTCATTACGAAAACAAATTCGGGTAGCCATACCGCTACAAATACTATTGCAGAGATAACAAGAGTTATTACGCCGTCTATGGCAAAGCGCTTGATTCTGCCCTTTTCTTGTAGTACGTAGGAGCTTTGTCAGTCCTCTCTGATTATCAAATGCTATCATAGGCGATATACACAGCACAAGGGCTATAGTAGCGAGTATACACATAAGGAAGTCGTCCTTATAGCCGTTTACCGACAAAAGACGGTTAAACCCTTCTTCAAAAACGAGCTGTAGGTTGCTATTTTTATCAGACTTAATAACCGACACACGGTCACATATCTTATTAAATGCATTCTCATAGTCAAGCTTTTTTGTAATATCGTTCAATTCCTTATTGTAGCTTTCATAATCCGATTCAGCGGGTGTCTGCGTCAATAATTCTTCATAGCGTAGCTTTATATTTTCAAATTCCAGCTTTTCATTTTCCAAAAACAACAGAGTTTCATCCGTCACTTCCCCGCCTATCTGTGCTACATAGCTGTCGTAGCGTTTTTGCTCGGAATCGTAGCCTGCACTCATATTCTGATAATTGCAGAACCCAATAACAGCGACAACAACAAGAACAAGCAATGCTTTTCCCGCTATTGCCGTTTTATATACCTCGTTTACAACAAAATTTGCCGAGAGCTTGCGTTTTACTGTAATATATGAAAAGATTTCCGATATTTTACCTGAAGCCGATATAGCGCGTCTTGAGCAATAAACCGCAAAATAAATAAGCAAAGCCATGATAAGAATTATTACTGTTGTAATTACACAGACGGTAAGAGCCGATACGGGCTTTCCAAAAATGTTTAAATGATAATATCTGTAAAATAACTGATGTGGACTTATAAAACAGCAGAAATTTATGTATTTTAATATGTTGTATGCCGATATATCACTTATAGAAGTATAAAGCCATATCGAAACACCACTACAAACAGAGATAACAACAAACGCCGCCGCAACATTTTTAAGGAAAGTACATATAATCATCATTACAACAACGACTATAAAAAAGGCTGATGTTTTGAATAAAAAGTGGATAACAAGATACTCTCCCACGGTCATATTTATATTGCATAGCGTAAACTGCGGGATTGACTGAATACATCTTGATAAATCGCCAAGCCCGAAGCGAATAGTACCTGTAAGCAATACCATACCGTATAACAACACAGCCGAAGTAACGGTAAGCAAAAAGCAGGCTATCAGCTTTGCTCCTGCACTGTGAATACGCCCTTTGGGAGTTTGTCTTATAACCGCCGCCATGCCTGTCATTTTGTCGCGACAGCATACAATAACCGTCAGCATAAGCACAAAAACAAGCATCATTAAATCGGTATCTGCGCTGTTTATATAGCGTTCTGTTCCGTAGTCGGGATAAAAGGACGGTTTATTTTCAATTACATTGTTGTATGCTGTGAAAATATCCTTGAAGCTAAGCTGTGTAAAGCTGTTTTCCTTAGAAAAAACCGATGGTTTTGAACGCTGTTCGGCTTCGCTTTTGATATTCCTGATTGTGGTATTGTAGTTTTTTACCCGATTTAATTTATCCTCATATTTCTTGTCCGGAAATATATTCTGTAGCACATTGTCTTTTATATATTTGTTTGCAATACTCTCTGCGACAGACAGCTTTTCCTCTTCCGATGTAGATAAATATACCTTGTTAATTTCACGAATACATTCATCGGGTACGCCAAGGACAGGCGTATATGTTGCCGAAAGAGCTAAATTCAGCAAAAACAGTGCTACAAACAATATTAACAGCACTTTGCTTTTTAACGCTTTGTAAAGCTCATACAGAGCTATTTTCATCTATAGCACCTCCTGCCGTGTTTTTCTCGGGAAAGTGCAACATATATGCGTTTTCGAGTGTCCGGCGTTCGTGCGGGAGAACACTGACAAGCTGTTCAACAGTTCCGTTTGCGGCAATTCTGCCCTGCTTCATAATTATTATTTCATCTGCAATAGTTTCAACATCAGATACTATATGTGTGCTTACAAGGACAATTTTGTCCTTTGCTGTTTTATGTATCATATCCCGTATGATAACTCTTTGCTTTGGGTCAAGACCTGCCGTCGGCTCATCAAGCAGAACAAGCTCGGGGCTTCCGAGTAGGGACTGTGCAACTAAAACTCTTTGCTTCATGCCGCCCGAAAAGCCTCCGATAGCTTTATCCATTACGTCATGCAGTTCAACTTCACTTAACAGATACTCGGTTTGCTCTCTTGCTACTGCTGTAGGAATTCCTTTGAGAGCTGATATATACATCATAAACCGTCTTGCGGTAAAGTTGTCATAAAGCGCCTGCTGTTGCGGCATATATCCGACCTTACGGCGAAATTTACTGCCAAGCTTAGTTATGTCTGTGCCGTTCCAGCAAAGCTGCGAGCCTAAGTCTGGTGCAAGGTTATCTGAAATAATGTTCATAAGCGTTGATTTTCCTGCGCCGTTGGGGCCTAAAAGTCCGTAAACCCCGTTTTTAAAGGTCATCTCAAAATCAAAAAGAGCCTGTTTTTTACCGTAATGTTTATTAAGATTTTTAATTTGAAGCATTTTTTACACCTCTACTTTTTAGCCTGAACATTTTCCGCATTTTTTACCGTAAAGGAAAACCTGTCCAGACTATCGCTTTGCCATATAAGCTTTATATCGCTGACCGTTAATTTTGCTGTACCAAACGGTTTATTTCTGAAATCCTTTGTGAGCCACTCGCTGTTATCTGTGTTGCCTGCATAAAAATATACACAATCGCCATATAGCAATACACTTGTTTTAGAAGCATTGGAGGTAAGATAACTACTCTCTATATCACCGGAAAACCTCGGTGAAAAACCAAGTGCATTTTTTAAGCTTTCGGGATAAGGGAAAAACAATATGCTGTTTTCTTCTGATATGTACAGATCTTCATCAAGAACTACATACAATACGCCTTCAAGAGTAACCTCTCCGCTTAATGTGATTTCTGTGTATACTGTTTGCGATATTCCCGGCTCGGTAGAATTTGTTTCCCGATTGTATTCGAGTGTTTCTTTAACGGACGAAACTGCAGAGGTGACGGTAAGCCCACTTTCTGTAACATCACCCGATTTCAGCAATTTTATCATTTTTTTGCTGTCCTGCGGCACTTCACCTTTGTAATTCATATTATCATCGAATTTATCAGGAGAAGTAAAACTGTCACAGTAAAAAGTATCATTAATTTTACGCACAGCGGCAAATGGTGCGTTCCATAGCTTTTTATTCTCGTCATAGGCAGCACCTTCCTTGACTATTTGCAGACCGTTTTCGTCAAGAATAAAATATCCGTCGCCATGATATATTTCTCCGACAAGACTTGTAACACTTTTCTCTTTGTTACTACTTTGAGAGCTTTCTGTTACATCTGAACAACTTGAGATTAACATAACCACCGCAATGGTCGCCACTATTAAAGCTATTCTACTTAATCCTTTTGCCATATCTTACTCCCCCAGAATATCCGATTTTGCTACCTTTTCTTTTGTTACTGTTTGTTCTTCGGCGTTATAGACGCTGATAATATAGCTGTCCTCGTACTCGGACAATACCTGTGCATAAAGCCCTTCGCCATAGCTTATATCATGCCTTGCGGGAGCTTCATCCTTTAAATTATAATAATACCACTGTGCATTATCGCATTGGAACAGATAATCGCCCAAAATGACGGTTTCAGACAATATCTTGTCGTTATGAATAACAATCGGTTCAGAGGTCTTCGGAGTTAACACTTCAATATTGCTGTCATTGTTATATGCATAGTAATCATCGCTAAGTCTGACAGCAGGCGGCTCGGACGGCATAGTGTTTTCACTATACTTTCCTGTCTTAATGTCGTACACCGAGCTGTTGAAATAAAATTTGTTGTCATAGACACCTAAAATCTTTGTTTTATTGTTTTCCGTTGCACCAAAATCGGTAAATTTTCCGGTTTCTATGTCAAGCACTCCGAAATGATTGGTATTATCGCCTGTAATCGCTCCTTTTTCGTCATAAGCAGACTGATAAGGGAAAAACAGCAGGGTGTTGTTTTTAAGTACGCTTGTGCTTATCCAGTCGCAGGAAAAGCCTTCTATTTTGCATACTTCCTTTTCGGAAGTACCAAGCGGGTCTGATGAGTGAAGTACCGCGGATTCTACTGCTTTTCCGTCTTTGGTTTCGTATCTATCCTCGAACCAGTAAAGCTTTTCGTTATACAAAAAAGGCAAGGTTTGTTTGCCGTAAGCAAGGCACGGAAGTCCGTCCTCTGTAACAGCATTTGAGTGGTCGCAGTTTGACTGACCGCATAGCGCAATTGTACTCATATCAGAATACTGTAAAAAGCTTAGTACTGCGTTTTCGGTAACTATCAACTCGCCGTCATTATATATTGTTCCGTATACTCGCATATATCTCGCCTGTTCATCTGTTTTTGTATCCGAGCAGGCGGAAAACGTGGACGCAAATGTAGCAATCAGTATTGCAGTGCCTATAAGCTTTAATTTCCTGTTCATAATATTGCCCTTTCATAAGTTGTATTTATGTTTTTATTTTATTATCTGTGTCAAAAAACATAAGCAGTAATTATATTTTACACGCAGGAGCATCTTTCGTTTTTTTCCTTTTTTGTCTTATAGATACATTTATAACACGTCATGTTGTGCCACCGTACGTGCAGTCGCTAAACAAAAGTTAATATGTGTAGCTGACTGCCCAGAATGGTTTGTATGTACCAGAAGTGCAATTTATAGATATATCTACAAACTGTATTTTGTATCCTGCTGCTTTTTCAGCATCAGTCAATGCTACTGTTTTTGTCATTTTTTCAAGTCCGGAATATTCGCCGTTACCGTTAGTCTTATTCTTTATGACAGTTTCTCCATTTTTTGTAGGAATTATTAATTCACAAACCACTGAAACTCTTTTTTCGCCGTTTGGAACCTCCGTCCCACCGTCGAATACATATTTTGCAGTTGCTGTTTGTTTACTTTGATTAATAGTGTATGACATGACTACGCATGATGTTGGTCCCATAGGAACCAACTTGTAGTTTGATGCTGCTTAGTAAGTGACAGGTGATAATGCGTTTCCTGGTAACACCATAGCAAATGCCGATGAAATTACAGCTGTTGTTGCTATAGTTGCTTTTATTATGTTTTTGATTATCATCATATTATACCTCTTTCTTTTTCCCAAGCTCACATATATTATCCACCGATACAACAGTACCGATTAATCCGCTCATACCGCCTCTTTCTGTGGATATATAAGTAATCTCTGAAAATGTTATTGTGGCCTCTTTATAATACACATCCTCTGAAAATGTATCGGAACTTAAAAAGTCGCAATCCTTTAAATAACCGATATTTATAACACCATCGCTTGTTGTAATCGCAAACTGCGGATTGCCCCAGCTGTAATTATAGAACATAGCACAGCTACTCCCTTTATATTGAGCGTCAACATCAAAAAGGAACGGCACAGCCTCATGGTATTCCTTAGAATAAGGCATAAACAGTATTCTGCTTTCGCCATCATGCTCCGAATTCTCTATATTGTAGCGTTCGGCAAGCAGTATACCCGTAAAGGTTACTTCACCCGTCAGAGTTATTTTTGCGTCCATTACATCATAGCCTATGCCAATATCTTTTTTTAGCGTTTCGCTATACATTACGCGAGGTGCTACGCTGATGTAGCACGAGTCTACTATCAGACCCTTACTGCCGATGCTGTCGCCTTCATGTACTATTATTTTATCCTTGCTTACCACGGGTCCTTTTTGAGAGCCTATACATTTCATTTCGTTCAAATCGTAATCATCTGGATTTCTTATGCTGTTGTTGTCAAACGGTTCATATTCATAACCGCCCATTGAACCACGGATAATATATGAACCTGCCGCATTGGGATCAGCTTCAAGGTCGGCAAGCTTTACAAATTCGCCGTTGCCGAGGTACATTTCATTTTCGGGGTCTTCGGTATAGAATTCCGGCAATTCCTCCACAGGTTCTTCGATAGATGTATTGCCTTTATTAATATCCTCTATGAGTTTTATGTATTGTAATGCGTCCTCACAATATTCTACCGATTTAATACTATTGTCTGTGTTTAATATAATTCTATAGCCTTGTTTGGTTTTCTCATCTGCATAAACATATACATTATCTCCGCTGTCTGTGGTAAAGGTTTTGAATTTGTTGATTTCTATTTGCTGAATCGGTTTTTTGTCGTTATCTTTAATTGAAATAAAGCATATAAACGGCTCATCGGAACCCGATTTATATCCGTAAAGCTCCACGGTGTTATTATTGTTATCGGTAAGCGTTTTTACAAGCTCACTACCTTCGGGTGCTGTTATACTCCCGGTTTTTGAAGTATCGGTAACAGTATCGATACTGCTTTGTAAGGACGTTGTATTATCATCTGCCGCTATACTACTGTTTTGTTCGGGCTGAGAACAGCCTGTTAAAGCTACTGTGACCGATAAAGCCATAACCAACAATATTAATCTTAATCTGTCATTCATATTAAGCTCCTTTATGCATATAATCGAGTCGAGGATATCTTTTGGCAAAATTCTTGTATGTGAAAACCTGTTTGTTTATTTGGCAATGTCCTGAATAATTTGACGATCCAGCTTCTAATAAGCTGGAATTAGATCCGCACCCGTTAGCATCATAAACTGTAATTGTTGTATCAGTTTTTCCCGCTAAAACTATAGAGTGGTTATTATTGTTTGATGTTCTTACTCTCAAATGCGTGCCCACCGGTAAATCGGAAATCATAATTTTCAAGTTTCTTGCGGTTAGGAATAAATAATCATTGTTGTCGCTTCCCCACCAAAATCATTACATTTTGATTCAGATAAATTTTTAGTAAATACACCTTTATACACAAATGATGCAAACCCATAGCATTGATAACAACCGTCAAAACATCCACATGTTGCAGTTGATGCCTCAGGACTGAAAACACTATGTGCTGAACAAGATGATTTACCATTTACAAAATACTCGCCTGCAGTAAGATTAACATTTTTAGAACCATCAACATAATAGCAGTAATCAATGTTGCCATTATTATATTTGATTTTAGGGGTGTAGCTTGTAAAATGTGTTGCGGCACTGGCCGATGATGCAACCGCTATAGAGATCGCCGCAATTATTGACAATGATGAGATGGTTATAAATATTCTTTTTGCTTTATGTATGAACTTAAGCTTCATTTGATAATTTCCTTTCATTTTAACTCGGAATAAAGCCCGATGTAAGCATAGCTTTTCATCGGCTGTGACGAAGAAATCTTGCCGCAGGAGCGTTAGCTCCTCAGCTTTTCTGTAAGGCAGTAATTCACCTACGATAGTCTGAATGGAACATGCCGCCTATAAAGGCGGGGAACATTGCGGCATTAGGTTACAACTTGATACATCATAAAAATCAATTATCTGTATCAATTTTTAACATAACTTCAAAAATTTATATATATTTGTTTTTTCGCCAATCCTTTCATCAATATATTATAACTCAGGAAATACTGCCTTATAAATTGTATAATTTTCAGATTTTCCTTATGACTGTAAAACATCTCCTCCTTCATTATTACTATCACACTTTCGCACCTTGCATTATCGTAACATCTGCCACCTCCACTGTCCATTCTTTGTAGCCCTGAGCAAAACGCCGCAAACGTAGAAAAGAAGCGGATTTGAAGGACACAAAAAATAATTTTATCACTAAAAATATATAGAAACAGCCAACCAACTTTGGCATAATTAAATTGTACGAAAACCACACGAAAGGGGCTGGCTGTTATCTATCGCCAAGAAATTTTACAGGACATCACATTGTTCACATCTGCACCGAAAGCACAATTCTATGAGAAGCTTTTTCTTAATCTCGCCTATCTCATTTTCCCGAAGCTGCCGCAAAAACAGGGAGAATCGGTTTTTCAAAAAGAGCAAGGTTTTGCACTTTTATTGTTATAAAATGCGAATGTTTTTCCTGTATCACAGATTTAGTGGACTATCTCAATAACAATCTGATAATCGCACATTACTGCGGTTTCAATATCATGAAACCATTGCCGTCCTACTGGACTTTCGACCGTTTCATCAGAAATCTTGATAACGCTCTGCTTAAAAAGCTTATGCAGTCTCAAGTGCTGAAGTTGTCCAAAATGGGTATTATCGACACTTCATTCATAGCTCTCGACTCTACTCCCATAAGTGCAAATACTAAGCAGAATAACCCAAAATCTTTCGCTAAAAACAAGTTTGCAAAAGGCAATCAGCCTAAGTCTGACGAAGACTGCGGTTTGGGTGTTCATACCGCTTCAAATCAGCATAACGAGCGTAATTTTGAATACTATTGGGGTTACAAGAATCATATTCTAGTTGACTGCATTACAGGCTTACCAATCTTTAAAATGACAACTACTGCCGATGTTGCCGACAGCACTGTCGTTCTTGATATTCTAAGCCAAACCAATGATTTTCTTTCAATTGAGGAATGCACATTTTTTGCTGATAAAGGTTACGATGTTAAGGCAATTTACAATGCCGTCAAAGATATTTATCACGGCGAATGCTTTATTCCCATCAACAAGCGTAACACTAAAAATCCGAAGAAGCTTTCAACAGGTCATTCGATTTGTGAAGCCGGTCTCGCTATGCACAAAGACGGCAAATTCTCTGACAATGGCAGAACTCGCCAAAAATACTGCTGTCCGTTCAAACGTTCAAAATCAGGCTGTTGTCCATGCAATCACAAGAATTGGAACAATGGCAAAAAAACTCGCGGTTGTACTAAATATGTCACGCTTCCCGATGATTACTGACTTTCCATTGACCGTGAATGTGTTTCGTTCAAGAAGATTTATGCACTCAGAACAGAGGCTGAGCGTTACAACTCTCGTTTCAAGCAGACCGGTCAGGAACGTCTTTGGGTGCATAGCTTTAATGCTGCACAAAACCTTAATTCTGTTGCTCATATTGCTTTGCTCGCTGTCGCTCACGCAACTGTTGTCACTAAATTCGAAAGCTCTTATCGCAGTCTTAAATCCGTTAAGTGTATTGCTTGACGAGTTGTTTTGAATATTTCTGCCGGATTTCAGCTCTGTTCGGCTGATGTCAGCTTTGCTGTGCCGTTTTTCTGCTTTTTTATTTGATACTTGCCTATTTTGCGACTTCTGTTAGTTTTTGTTTCATGTTTTGCTCATCTCTATAAAAACGATAATTTTTTCAGAACACTAAATTTAAAGCGATTCCGTTTTTCTTTGTTTCAAATTCACAAAACGCTTTACAACAATGAGAACAATAGTGTGAGCAAAAATGTCCATTTTTTCGATCTTTTATATTGACCTTGCTTTTTTTGGATATGCCGAATATTCCCTTTTTGCATTTTTATTCAGAGTACCACTCGATAATTGCACACGGTACACTTCCTGTGGCAGAAATAACAATCATTCCGCTTTCCATTTCATTGTTGCAGTAAGGACATACCAACCTAATCACCTTTCTAATCATTAATGCTATATCAAATATCAGTTTTAGACATCTTTTGTTTTTCTTTCAAAACCTTTATCATTGTAGTCATATCATTATTTCCTATTATAAAGGGCAGTACGCTTGCGGTTGCATAACAGATATTAACAATGGAAAAATAAAAATTAATGAAATTGCTAACAAGTAATAGTGAAACTCCAATCAAGAAGACATTGCCAACCGCTCCACTCAAAAAGAAAATAACAAGTTCGTGTTTTTCCATTTCGAGAAGGGACTCTTTTTTTATTTCAACATAGCCGTGAAACACAACGGGAGATATGTAAAGTTTGGCTATTTTGATTCTCATAAAATTTGCACCTATATAGATACCATCTACCGGTTTTTTGAAAATAAGGGATGCTATATAATAGAAAATTTCATGGTATATTCAATACTAGAAAAATGAAAAGAAGTGAAAAATGATAAAAGCGCAAACAGAAAATCGGTTATATATAGTTACTCCTTTTTACAATATGATCACTATTTCTTTTATTTCTCCGTACATTCGCTTTGTCCTTGTGTAATTGTCCGCTTCACAAAACAAAAAATTGCACAAACACTCACCCGCATTTTTGTCAATTCTGTATACTATACATTACATCAATTGAATTGACAAAACTGTAAAAATGTTGTATAATAGAGTAAATAAAAAAACACCACACACAGGCTGTATAGTTCCTGCAAGAACGATACAGCCCCTCATCAGCTCGATGCGAAACCATCTGACTGACTTAGTGCAATAGTGCCTTTAGTGTGCTTTATTATAGCACATTTAATACAATTTTGCAAGAGCTTTCAGAAGATTTATGGGTATTCGTCTGATGGCTCTTGTTTTTTTACTTGATATACAAGGCGTAAATCCGCAGTGTATATCCCAACCTGTCCTTGAGGCAGTACAAATTGAATGCCGACCATTGTCAGAGATGACCTACAGCCGAGATAACTACGCATTAGTTCTGAGAACATCGTGTAAGCAACACGGGAGAGGAACAGTAAACACCGATTTACTGCAAACCACCGACTAACAGTCACAGTTCAGAAACGCCGCACATTCTGCGGAGCGAGTATACATACTGTACTACTGATACAGTTGAGCTACATCGGACTGGGTAGGTGTTAAGCTACGGAGAGATGCGAGAGCGTTAATCGAAACTATGAGTCGGAACACAAAATGTATATTATCACAGTGGAGCAGTTGCACCTGCTCTGCTGTGTGATATATGATTTTATTTACAGTTTCAAGGACACTACTACTGTAGTATCCCTAAAAGTGTAACTAATGTAAATTGGCACGCCAAGAGGGATTCGAACCCCCGACCCTCTGGTTCGTAGCCAGATACTCTATCCAGCTGAGCTATTGGCGCATATCTTGTAAATTTACTAATATATTTTAGCACATCGAAAAGAGTTTGTCAAGGGGGTTTTATAAAATTTTTATAAAAAACGGGGGCGGGTTTGGGCGCTAATACCAACTTGTAGAAAAGTCTGTTTTTTTAAAAATAGAGTAAATTCTCTATCCCTAACCCCAAACCCCTTCCCCATGGGAAGGGCTGTGTATGCTTTGTTGGCTCTGCATCTGTGCAATCGTGGTCGTTTGTTGTCGGTGCGTCCTGCACCGACTTTGTTCGACCACTTGTATGCGTCCTTGCATAGAGCATTTGGGCATACACGCCCGGCGTCCGTGCCGGGCTAATTGTGGGGCTGCCGCCCTCATCCCGCTTGGGGCAACGCCCCAAACCCCATAAAACATCATTTTGTTACTTTGTCGCTTTATCGAGTGCCTGAGAGATATCCGCAATAATATCGTTTATATCCTCGATACCGATAGTAAGTCTTACCGTACCCTCGCTTATTCCTGCGGCTACGAGCTGTTCGGGCGATAACTGGCTGTGCGTTGTTGAAGCGGGGTGGATAACCTGGCTTCTTACATCGCCGACATTAGCTACTATCTGTAAAAGCTCAAGGCTGTTCATAAACTTTTCGCCTGCGGGCTTGCCGCCCTTGATAACGAATGTGAACACACCGCCTGCGCCCTTGGGACAATACTTTTTGCAAAGCTCGTAATACTTGTTTGAGGGCAGTGCAGGATAATTTACCTTTTCAACGGCAGGGTGGGCTTCAAGGAATTTTGCTACCGCAAGTGCGTTTTCGCAATGGCGCTGCATACGCAGAGCAAGCGTTTCCATACCTGTAAGGCAGGTGTGAGCCGCAGACGCTGAAAGGCAGGCACCTATATCTCTTGTTATGAGCGCACGGAGTCTTGAGATGAATGCCATTTCTCCGAGGTCGGCAAACACTACACCGTGATAGGATACGTCAGGCTCGTTGAAGAGCGGGAATCTGGGATTACCCTTGAAAGTGAACTTTCCGCTGTCTACTACAACGCCTGCCATTACACTGCCGTGACCGCCCAAAAACTTTGTTGCGGAGTGGATAACAAGATCTGCGCCCCACTCTATAGGTCTGCAAAGATAGGGTGTTGTGAAGGTGCTGTCTACTACAAACGGGATGCCGTGCTTGTGGGCTATCTTGCCAATCTCCTCAATATCCGCTACGTTTGCGTTGGGATTGCCGATAAGCTCGGTGAAGAACAGCCTTGTCTTGTCAGTTACGGCATTTTCCCAGGCGGAAAGGTCATCGGGGTCAACGAACTTTACCGTGATGCCCATTCTCTTTAATGTGATTCCGAGCAGGTTTATCGCACCGCCGTAGATGTTTATGGACGAAACAAGCTCGTCGCCCTCACTGCAGAGGTTTATTATAGTATTGAATATAGCGGCATGTCCGGACGCAAACGAGAGTGCCGCAACACCACCGTCCATAGCTGTTACCTTACGTTCAAGAATATCGCAGGTGGGATTCTGGAGTCTTGAGTAGATGTTACCCGGCTCTTTAAGTTCAAAGAGCGTTCTTGCGTGTTCGGCATCCTTGAACACATAGGCATTTGTTTCGTACAGGGGCGGAGTTACCGACATTGTAGCTTCGTCTGTTTCATAGCCTGCGTGAACCGCAAGCGTTTCTATTGAATAACTGTTCATTTTTATCCTTCCTTTTACATCAGCGTTAAATACCCTGTTATACACGGGGAATAAGGTAATTCTACCACATTTTTCTTTGTTTGTCTATAGAAATATTTTATCGGCAGCCCTTTATCGCTCAGCCGCAATATTGACACCGATTATTCCGCCGATACAGCCGCACAGTGCTGAGCTTATCAGCTTAGGCAGAAATTCCGTCCCGGTAAATCCGCCGGATATAAGTGTGACGGCAAAGCAAAGGGCGAACATTGCAAGACCGCCGAGCGTTCCCCACGCAAAGCCGTTTTTTCCTCTGCCGCCGCCGAAGAACATTCCGCAGACGGCAGCAGATGCGCCAAGTGAAACATACGCCATTACGCTGTCGGCTCCCGAAGGAGCATCGGCAATATTAAACAAAAATGCACCGATAACGGTAAAAACCGCCGCTGTCACTGTTCCGGCTGCAGCTCCTTTCACAAAAGGTCTGAGCTTCTTTATCGCCGCTTTGTAACTTCTGCGTTTTACCATAGCGTTACCTGCTTTCGTTTTTTTAGTACAAATATATGTTGCGGGAGGGTGCTTTATTACTTTGTCCGGAAAGTGTGAATGTGGGATGAAGAGGTTGGGCGTAGCAATCCCTCCGGTGGTCGCCCGAATTTTTTAGGGCGACAGCACCTCACCTTTGACAAGGGAGGCAAGTTTAGTGCCAGGCAAGGGATAGTGCGTTTTTTTGAAGGGTAAATGTCAGTGCAGGTGTACAGATATACTTACGAAAATATTAATGCCTTGTCGGTACAGAAAATGTTTTAGCAGTGTTGGCGATATATTTCACAGTGCAGTTATAATAACAATCGGTTTTTGCAAAATGACAGTACAGCGGTTCTGCCGTCATTTTGCATAATCGGAATGTGAAATTGCAAGAAAATATTCTGCAAGTTTCATTTGAAAAACTTGCAGAAATGTATTGACAACACCGCAAACCCGTGATATAATTACAGCTGTAGTCAAAACGGCTGCAGGCAATTAACGAAACAAAGCTGTTTCAGATGGCGGTAAATTTGAAGCAAACGTTTCATTTTACTGCAAATACTCCTTGAATTTACGGTTAATTTACAAAATACCGCAGATTTGCAGGTCGATTCATCTGTTGCCTGCTGTTTTTGTCCCCAAAAATGAAATTATCAGATTCAAAACGTCCAAAAAACGTTCAGAAACAAACAGACACCGAACAGGAGTGAGCTTATGCTGGAAAAAGAAGGTCAGGTCAGAATCCCCGCCGGTTGCGCTATCTCAGGCTTTATAAGCAGGGACGGCAACAGAATATGCGGTGACAAGATAGTAAAGTCTATATCTTATATGCACGACAGATCAAACGGTCTGGGCGGCGGATTTGCAGGATACGGAATCTATCCGGAGTACAAGGATCAGTACGCATTCCATATTTTCTACGATTCAAACGAGGCAAGGGTGGAAACCGAGCGTTTTCTTGACAAGCATTTTGACGTGGTGAACCTTTCCCGTATCCCCACGAGAAAGCACCCGAATATTACAAACGAGCCGCTGATATGGAGATATTTCGTGAATCCCCTGCCGACAAAGCTCACCGAAAGTCAGCTTGACGAAAGAGAGTTTGTCGCTCAGTGCGTTATCAACATAAACGACAAGATAAACGGTTCTTACGTTTTCTCAAGCGGTAAGAATATGGGCGTATTCAAGGCGGTAGGATACCCTGAGGATGTCGGAAAGTTCTACAGACTTGAGGAATACGCAGGATATGCCTGGACAGCGCACGGCAGATACCCCACGAACACTCCGGGCTGGTGGGGCGGCGCTCATCCGTTTGCACTGCTTGATTATACCATAGTACATAACGGTGAGATTTCTTCCTACGATGCAAACAGAAGATATATTGAAATGTACGGCTATAAATGTAACCTGCTTACAGATACAGAGGTAATCACATATATAATAGACTTCCTCAACAGAAAACAGAAGCTGTGTCTTGAAGATATAGCGAAGATAATCGCCGCTCCTTTCTGGAGCGAGATAGACTCGGATAAGTACAGCGAGAGCGAAAGACAGAAGCTGAAATACTTCAGAAACGTATTCTCAAGCCTGCTGATAACAGGACCGTTCTCGATAATCCTCGGCTTTGACGGAGGCCTTATGGCACTCAACGACAGACTTAAGCTGCGTTCAATGGTTGCCGCAGAAAAGGGCGATATGGTTTACCTTGCGAGCGAGGAATGTGCGATAAGAGCCATCTGTCCCGTTGTTGACCGTATCTGGTCACCGAGAGGCGGAGAGCCTATCATCGTCAAGCTGAACGAAAAGAAGTAAGAAAGGGAGCGGTAACAGTGGCACTTAATTATTTTCAGCCTTTATTTGATGTTATAAGAGATAAGGACCGTTGCATAAAATGTCAGGCGTGTGCAAGACAGTGTTCAAACGAGGTACACAGATATGACGCAGATCTTGATATGATGATCTCGGACAGCCAGCAGTGCGTTGACTGCCAGAGATGCGTATGTATCTGTCCTACGGGCGCATTGAAGATAGTAGATAACCCCAACAAGTTCAGGAACAACTCCAACTGGAGCCAGCAGATAATGACGGAGGTCTACAAGCAGGCGGAAACGGGCGGCGTTCTTCTTTCGGCAATGGGTAACCCGAAGGAATATCCCGTTTACTGGGACAAGATACTGCTCAACGCTTCTCAGGTAACGAATCCGCCTATCGACCCTCTGCGTGAGCCTATGGAAACAAAGGTATTCCTCGGAAAGAAGCCGAAGAACGTTTCTTTCAACGAGGACGGCAGTGTAAAGACGGAAACGACACCTACGCTTGAGCTTTCAACACCTATCATGTTCTCGGCTATGTCATACGGCTCTATCAGCCGTAATGCTCACGAGAGCCTCGCAAGAGCGGCTACGGAGCTTGGCATATTCTACAACACGGGCGAGGGCGGTCTGCACAAGGACTTCTATCAGCACGGCCCCAATACTATAGTACAGGTCGCATCGGGACGTTTCGGCGTATTCAAGGATTATCTTGAAACGGGTGCGGCAATAGAAATCAAGATGGGTCAGGGTGCAAAGCCCGGTATCGGCGGACATCTCCCCGGTGCAAAGATTCTTGAGGACGTTTCAAGAACAAGAATGATCCCTATGGGAACGGACGCCATCTCCCCTGCCCCCCACCACGATATATATTCGATAGAGGACTTACGTCAGCTTGTTCTTTCGCTGAAAGAGGCTACAGAGTACAAAAAGCCCGTCATCGTAAAGATTGCCGCAGTTCATAACGTTGCCGCTATCGCTTCCGGTATTGCACGCTCGGGTGCGGACATTATCGCAATAGACGGTTACAGAGGCGGTACGGGTGCGGCTCCCACAAGAATAAGAGATAATGTCGGTATCCCGATTGAGCTTGCACTCGCAAGCGTTGACCAGCGTCTGCGTGACGAGGGTATCAGAAACGAGGTTTCTGTAGTAGTCGCAGGCTCTATCCGTTCAAGCTCGGACGTGGTAAAGGCTATCGCACTCGGTGCGGACGCTTGTTATATCGGCACTGCCGCTCTGCTGGCGCTCGGCTGTCACCTTTGCAGAAGCTGTCAGACAGGCAAGTGCAACTGGGGTATCGCAACACAGCGCCCCGACCTTGTAAAGCGTCTTAACCCCAACATCGGTTATCAGCGTCTTGTAAATCTTGTTCATGCGTGGGATCACGAGATCAAGGAAATGATGGGCGGTATGGGTATCAACTCCGTAGAGGCTCTCAAGGGCAACAGACTTATGCTCAGAGGTATCGGCCTTAACGAAAAAGAGCTTGAGATACTCGGCATACAGCACGCAGGTCAGTGATAAAGGAGAAGTAAAATGAAAAGAGTTTACGTTAACGAGGACTGGTGCCTTGCGTGCCATCTGTGCGAATATTACTGTGCCGCCGCAAACAGCGGAGCCGAAAATATGATAAAGGCTTTTGCAAACGGCAAAAAGCCGATACCGAGAATAAAGGTCGAGGAAGGCAGCGGAATAAATTTTGCCGTGCAGTGCCGTCACTGTGAAACTCCTCTTTGCGTAAAGAGCTGTATAACAGGCGCTTTATCGCAGAAGGACGGCGTTATTTCGTGTGACGAGAGCCGTTGTGTAGGCTGCTACACCTGCGTGCTTGCCTGTCCTTATGGCTGTATCGTAACAAGCGAGGATTCAAAGGTCATACAGAAATGCGACCTTTGTATGAAGAACAACAACGGCGAGCCTGCCTGTGTAAAGGGCTGTCCGAACAAGGCTATCGTCCTTGAGGAAAGATAAGGAGGAGCGAAATGAAAAAGTATGTTATCATAGGAAACTCCGCCGCCGCAATAGGTGCGGTACAGGGAATACGCTCGGTTGACAGGGACGGCAGTATAACGATAATCACGGACGAGGCATATCACACATATTCAAGACCGCTTATAAGCTACTGGCTTGAGGGCAAGGTTGCCGACGACAAGATATACTACAGAGAGCCTGATTTCTACGAGAAGAACAATGTAAAGGTCATCTTCTCGGTGCGTGCCGAGAAAATCGAAAACGGCTGTGTGGTACTTGACAACGGAGAGAAAGTACAGTATGATAAGTTATTGGTAGCAACGGGTTCAAAACCGTTTGTTCCTCCGATGAAGGACATTGATAAAGTCGAGGACAAGTTCACATTCATGACGTGGGACAGTGCAAAGGCTATCCGTGAAAAAGTCACAGCCGGCACAAAGGTACTTATAATAGGTGCAGGTCTTATCGGTCTTAAATGTGCGGAGGCACTTCATCATCTGAATGCCGATATTACTGTAGTTGACCTTGCGGACAGGATACTCCCGAGTATTCTTGATGTCCGTGCAGGCGAGATAATGCAGAAGCATATCGAGGATAAAGGAACGAAATTTATCCTCGGCACAAGCGTTGAGCAGTTCTCAAAAAACAGTGCGAAGCTGACAAACGGCGAAACGGTGGATTTTGATATTCTTGTAATAGCTGTCGGCGTAAGGCCTAACACAGAGCTTGTAAGCGATGCGGGCGGCAAGGTTGAAAAGGGTATAATAACCGACCTTCACCAGCAGACAACGATCGACAACGTTTATGCCGCAGGCGACTGCACAGTAAGCCACGATTGTTCGTCAAATACCGACAGGATACTCGCACTTCTGCCTAACGCATTTATGCAGGGCGAGGTCGCAGGTAAAAATATGGCAGGCGAGGAAACGCTTTATCTGAACGCTATACCGATGAATGCCATAGGCTTCTACGGTCTGCATATCATAACAGCCGGAAGCTATGACGGCGATGAGGACATTACTGAGGACGCAGACAAGGAAATCTACAAGAAGCTGGTATTCAAGGACGGTCTGCTGAAGGGCTTCATCCTTATGGGCGACGTAGCAAGAGCAGGTATCTATACCTCTATGATAAAGGAGCAGATACCGCTTACCGAGGTAGATCTCGATCTTCTCAGGGATAAGCCGCAGATGATGATGTTCGGCAAGGCAAGACGTGAAGAAAAGCTCGCAGGCAAAAAGCACGGATGATGCCCTTAATGTCTGCAATAACGGAGGATAAGCCATGACAGTATTAAACGCTAACGAAATAGGTTATTACGACCTTAATAAAAAGATAGTCGAATGTGACGACAACGATATAACGATAACCGACGCTATGGGACAGCGTTATATCGGCTGCGGTGTTGCGGGCAAGACGATAACGGTTGAGGGAACTCCCGGAAACGCTCTGGGCGCATATCTTGACGGAAGCACTATCATAGTACACGGCAACGGTCAGGACGCTATCGGCGACACAATGAACAACGGCGAGATATTCATCCACGGAAACTGCGGTGATACGACAGGATATGCGATGCGTTCGGGCAAGATATTCGTAAAGGGCAACGCAGGCTACCGTGTAGGAATACATATGAAGGAATATCACGAATTCTATCCGAAAATAATCATCGGCGGCAAGGTCGGAGATTTTCTGGGTGAATATCAGGCAGGCGGAATAATAATCGTTCTCGGCATAGGCTGTGACGGCAAAGCGCCGATAGGCTCGTTCTGCGGAACGGGAATGCACGGCGGTCATATGTATATAAGAAGCGACGAAGCGCCTAAGGGTCTTCCCGTACAGGTTTCGTTCGAGGTCGCAGACGACAGTGACAAGGCCGATATAAGAGAATATGTCGATGAATTCGCAAAGAATTTCGGATATAATACAAACGAGCTGTTAAAGGGCAGATTCTACAAGCTGTCACCGAATACAGCAAGCCCGTACAAGCAGCTTTACACGCATAACTGACAACAGACGAAAATAGATATAGATAAAGCGGCTTCGCTATCGTAATACACAGCGGTACGGGGAGCTTCAATACCACGAAAGAGGGTGTCGGAATGAATGTACTTATAGCAGGCAAAACAAGCGAAATCTGCGACAGCATAGCAGGACTTCTGATTGATCTTGACTGCGACAACATCTCGACTTTCACAAGCGGTGCTATCGTAAGAGGCGTAGACATATCAAGGTTTGACAGCGTCATCATCTCCACTCCCCTTTCGGACGAATTCGGGCTTGATCTTGTCGCAGATATAGCAAAAGACGCAAAAAACGGCGTAGTGGTGCTTGCCAAGCACGAGATTGCCGACGAGGTGCAGAAAAAGATACGGTTTACCGGTGCATTCGTTCTCCCAAGACCCTTCAACAAGGCTATGCTTATACAGACAATAAAGCTTGCCGAGGTGGCTCATGTCGGAATGGCAAAGCTGGAGGAGGAAAACCGCCAGCTGTCACAGCAGTTGTCGGATATGAAGATAGTAAACCGTGCAAAGTCAATGCTTATGCAGTATCTGAATCTGACGGAGGAACAGGCGCACAGACATATTCAAAAGCAGGCAATGGATCTTAGAAAGACGCAAAGAGCCGTTGCGGAGGATATATTAAAGACGTATCAGAACACGAAGGAAGAAGAATAAACAGCGAACGCAGGGTGTATGCTCTGCGTTCTTTGATTTTCAAAGCGGTTCTATGCGGTAAGCAGGTGCGGCAGACCTTTTGACAAGTTCCAGTAATGCAATATTTATCCATTAAAAAATCAGCCATATATTGACATTTAGCTTTTTACGCACTTTTCACAATTTTGTTACAAAAAGCTCACAAACGGCTTTACTACGGCAAATGGCGATAAAAAGCGGATTTGTGCGGATTTTATTCGATACTGTTATATAGATAATTATATACCGATATTCCTAAAATATATTTTACAATTCAGACTCAGTGTGTTAAAATAATAACGAACAAAAGAAAGAAGTCCTGCAACACAAATACATAACGCAGGGCGCACAATGATAACAGCTAAATATAGATTAATAACGGCTATAAGCCGAACAGGAGGAATTTCACATGAGATTTACATTACCAAGAGATGTTTATCACGGCAAGGGCGCACTTGAGGCATTAAAGAGCTTTAAGGGCAAGAAGGCAATGATCGTCGTTGGCGGCGGTTCGATGAAGCGTTTCGGCTTCTTACAGAAGGCTGAGGCTTATCTTAAGGAAGCAGGCATGGAGGTTGAGCTCTTTGAGAATGTAGAACCCGATCCTTCTGTTGAAACAGTTATGAAGGGCGCAGACGCAATGCTCAAGTTCCAGCCCGACTGGATCGTAGCAATAGGCGGCGGTTCTCCTATCGACGCAGCTAAGGCTATGTGGATAAAGTACGAGTACCCCGACTGCACATTTGAAGATATGTGTAAGGTATTCGGTATTCCCGAACTCAGAAAGAAAGCTCACTTCTGCGCTATTTCTTCTACATCGGGTACAGCTACTGAAGTTACCGCATTCTCAATCATCACAGACTACCACAAGGGTATCAAGTATCCTATCGCTGACTTCGAGATTACTCCCGATGTTGCTATCGTTGATCCCGACCTTGCAGAAACAATGCCTCAGAAGCTCGTAGCACATACAGGTATGGACGCTATGACACACGCTATCGAAGCATATGTTTCAACAGCTAACTGCGACTTTACAGATCCTCTTGCACTTCACGCAATCAAGATGATCCAGAACGACCTCGTTGGTTCTTACAACGGCGATATGGCTAAGCGTGATGCAATGCACAACGCACAGTGCCTCGCAGGTATGGCATTCTCGAATGCTCTGCTCGGTATCGTTCACTCAATGGCTCACAAGACAGGTGCCGCATTCGCTGATTACGGCGCACACATCATACACGGTGCCGCAAACGCTATGTATCTTCCTAAGGTTATCGCATTCAACGCAAAGGACGAAACAGCTAAGAAGCGTTACGGCGTAATCGCTGACTTTATGGGTCTTGGCGGTGCAAATGACGACGAAAAGGTAAAGCTCCTCATCGCTTATCTGCGTAAGATGAATGACGAACTGAAGATTCCTCACTGCATCAAGAACTACGGCGCAGACAGCTATCCTACAGAAAACGGTTTCGTTCCCGAAAACGTATTCCTGGAGAGATTACCTGAGATCGCTAAGAATGCTATCGCAGACGCTTGCACAGGTTCTAACCCTCGTATTCCTACACAGGAAGAGATGGAGAAGCTGCTTAAGTGCTGCTACTACGATACAGAAGTTGATTTCTGATATTTCTGATATCGTAGCTATAAAAATTGATTTCATCTATTTATATAGCCTCTGAATTATAACCCAAAGGAAAGCCCCTTGTACCACCCCCTAAGGTACAAGGGGCTTTTCCACGTCAAGTCGCCGCTGACAATTCGCCTTGCGGCAGTGTGCCGCTTCAAATTCGCCTTGCGGCAGTGTGCCGCTTCAAATTCGCCGTTCTGATTGTTGTCGGTTGGCGAGGGTTACATTACCGGCGGGTGACTGAGGTCACACCCTTTTGACGTTTCTTCTGAACAGATATAGGAAAAGGTGCTTGTGATTAACGTCAGATAAATATATAGTTGACAATTCGCCGTTCTGATTGTATGTGCTTTGTGTAACCTCCGTTATCGGCGGATAGCAATGTATGCTTCAGATTTACTTTTTGTGATGAAATTTGCCTGTCATTGAAGAATATTCCCCACGATATATACACCATATACACCTTCGTTTCAAGATTTTTCACATTTCTTTCATCGCCCGTTATTATATGATTCATAAAAAGGGGGTATACTATAGTCACAGTCAGAGGAAAGGATTCCGACGACCGAAATCAGCCGATAGGTTTCGGCTTGAAAAATATCGTGCCGACAAGCACGGTTAACATAACTGGAGCCGGCAAGACGGCAAAAGCCGTCCTATACACGCTCCGCCTAAGTACAACGAAAGTTTTCATATATACCTCTCTATTATTCAAGCAAAACCGCTCTGTGACGCAGGGCGGTTTTTGCTATGTGTTTGTGCGGTTGACATTCTGAAAGAATAGGTGTATTATACAAATTGTAAGGAGGTTGTTATTATGGCAGGTTTTAATGAAAATGCAGATAAAAAGATTAAAATTAGCAGTAAGCCAAATGCGGTAACCATAGAAGCAATAAAAGAAGTTCAACAAATGAAATCCGGTGCTGTCACCGATAAAACCTCTTATGTTGACGTAGATAAGATAATAAGCGATATACTTGATAGCTGATACATAACCGCTCTGTGATGCAGGGCGGTTTTTGCTATTACGCAAAGCCGACAGTTAATATTGTAAATTTTACACAAACGCACTACAAAATTTCTCAGCAGAATTATAAAAAAGTTTTCAAAAAGGCTAAAGTTTAGAAAAACAAGTGCCGATATAATAAATGTAAGGGTCACAGAGCCCTGTGCGGAAGCGGAGATAACTTCCGCAGTGTTTTGCAAAACAAACACCAAATGACTTTAGCTTAGCGCAAAGCAAGGTCACACTAACAAAAAAACAAGTCCCTATAAGGGCAACGACTTCCGAAAAGGATTTCGGGAGTACATTCAAGGAGGAAAACAAAATGGCAGGTATGGTAGTACAGCATAACTTAAATGCGATCAATGCTAACAACAAGATGAACATCAACGTTTCAGGTACAAAGAAGGCAACTGAAAAGTTATCTTCAGGTTATCAGATCAACCGTGCAGGCGATAACGCTGCAGGTCTGGCTATATCTGAAAAGATGCGTTCACAGATCCGTGGTCTTTCACAGGCTACAAAGAATGCCAACGACGGTATCTCTCTTATCCAGACAGCTGAAGGCGGCTTAAACGAAACTCACTCAATTCTTCAGAGAATGAGAGAGCTTGCAGTTCAGTCAGCTAACGGTACATACCAGGATGATACAGACCGTGAAGCTATCCAGCTCGAAGTTGACGCACTCAAGAGCGAAATCGACAGAATCGCTTCTTCTACAGAGTACAACGGCATGAAGCTCCTCGATGGTTCACTCGGCGGCACAACAACAGGCACAACAGATTTTGGTGCTCGTTACGGCGTTCTGATTTCTGCTAATACTGTTATTGACGGTGCAAACAAGTTAAAAGAAAACCTTTCTCTTGAAGGTGCAACACTTACTTCAAGCGTAAATGGTGTTACTGTTACACTCGCAGATGCTGCTTCAGGTGTAGGCGGCGAAAATGCTCAGTGGGATGCAGCCGGTACGACTTTAACAATTAACTTAAAGGCAGGACAGAGCTATTCTCAGTCACAGATCAATGATCTGATTAAGAACGCAACTATGGCTAAGGCTGATGCAGCCGGTACTCCTCAGGCAAGTACTCCTGCAGATGTTGAGTTAAAGCTCAAGAGCGGTGTATTTACTTTCCAGAAGGCTGAAACTTTTAAAACTTCCGCAGGTGTAAGAGCTGCTTCTGATGATACTGACTTAGTAGATTATCTTATTAACGGTACTGACCAGAACGATGGTTATGCAGATACAATCAAGTTCACATCAAACAACTACGGCGAAGATACTCGTAAGCTTAAGATAGCTACTGATGTCGCTGCCGGCAAGGAATGGGTTGCTACAACTACAGCTAACAACGAAGGCACAGGCATTAAGGATGGAGAGTTTACACTTCACCTTGCTACTGGCGTCGAGTACACAGAAGAAGACATTCAGAACCTCTTAAAGCAGGCTGGTCTTGATTATACAGTAACATTAACAGACTCTAAGACTCCTGATGGCGATAAGACTTTCTACGCTCAGAAGGTTGTTGCAGAAGCTGACGCAGCTGCAATCGAGATAGGCAAAACAACAGCAGGTGCCGGTCTTGGTTCTGACAAGCTCACAGGCACAGGTAAGGGCCTTACATTCCAGATCGGTGCTAACGGCGTTGAAGACCAGAGAGTTACACTTTCTGTAGGCGATATGTCATCTACATCAATCGGTGTAGGCGGTGCTGACGTTTCTACTCAGGACGCTGCAAACAAGGCTATCGACATGGTAGACGCTGCCGTTAAGACAGTATCTATGCAGAGAGCAGGTCTTGGTGCTCTTCAGAACAGACTTGAGTACACAGTTAACAACCTGACAACAACAAACGAGAACCTGACAGCAGCTGAATCTCAGATCAGAGATACAGATATGGCTACAGAGATGATCAACTACACTAAGAATAACATTCTTCAGCAGGCATCTCAGGCTATGCTCGCTCAGGCTAACCAGCAGCCTCAGGCTATTCTCCAGTTACTCCAGTAATCTGAGAACAGCGTGAGTTTCAGGGCTTAATATTTATAAATTAATGACTTGATGAGTTCGCCCCCGTGAAAACGGGGGCGGATTTTATTTTTGCGGGAAGTGGGGCTGTCGCCCTCACCCTACTTGGGGCTACGCCCCAAACCCCACTTAATGAAATACTGATGAGTTCGCCCCCGTGAAAACGGGGGCGGATTTTATTTTGTGGAAAGTGGGGCTGTTGAACTCACAACACGAAAAGCGAGGGTGATAGTGCAGAGCGAGGGTTAGTGTGACAATCCCTCCGGTAGTCGCCC